>Ga0209382_10000017_pt1 | contig 199528 bp, 208 predicted proteins | sample SoiMetdeltSBSDD5_FD_187599 | JGI IMG/M metagenome (GOLD analysis project Ga0209382, IMG submission 187599) | Bulk soil microbial communities from a Populus tree surrounding site in Tennessee, USA - Soil MetaG P. deltoides SBSDD5 (SPAdes) (version 2) | ecosystem: Environmental > Terrestrial >...
AAGGTTGCGGTTGCTCGGTCTGCAACCTTTTCCAACGATACTAGTATGGAGAACGTCCAGCAAAGTTCCTATGTAACAATTGATCGACACAAGTTAGTTGATTTATTATATTTTAGCAATAAGTACTATGGTAATCAAATTGGACAAGATGATATAGAAAAAGCCATGGTTCTTGGCAAGTCAATTAAGCTTTACTAACCCCAGTTTTGTTTTTACTAATTAAAATTTCATTTTGCGGTTCATAACTCTTTTAAGAGGGGATAACGTTTGCTCGTTTGTGTACGAGAAAGAGGGCTCCCGTGATGAGAACTGCAAATATTGTCAGACAACACCGGATGACTCATTTAAGTGTAACATTTGTGGCAGGAATGCTGAATATGTTATACAGTTGGAACTAATAAAAGAGAAAAGTAATTATAACATAATGAAACCAGAAGATAATATGCCCTTTTACCTATGTAAAGTTCATGAATACATATATAAGAAAATGCGTACCAGTATTGAATTGAAAAATTACTTTGAAGAAACAATAATAGTTAATCAATAATTCCTTAGATCCTTAAAATCTCACGACATTGGGCAAAAGTTAATTCAACGCTAATTGTTATTCAGTATTTTTGCATATGACAGTCATTAATAAATACCCGATATCGGATCAATTATCCGTATAAGAATCAAAAATGCGACAGCCGGGATTTGAACCCGGGTTACCAGATTGGCAATCTGATGTCCTAGACCAAACTGGACGACTGTCGCTCTTATACTGGACATGAAGAGAGGCTATTAAAGCCTAACGAAATGTATCGCTTCGATGTTGTATCTATGGAAGTTGTGTCCAGTTTCTCCGGAAATGCGAATGAATCAAAGGTGAAATAAAATTATTACCCTGCCTACCAATACACACGATGAGAATTTTGTTGCAGATCTTTTGGTCTGGTCCATCGTGAATTTTACACAAGCTGTTCTAATCCTAGTTCGAGTAACGTCACAATTTTAGGCAGGTTTATCGCCCGCAAGACCGTACCTATTCGTTACCACCAATCACAGAAAGAACATAAAACATTACCAATATTACGGCTTCAATGTAACGGTTAGGCTGAGACTTTCAATCGTCTGTGGCCATAAAGTGATCAAGGGTGCGTCTGTTTTTATCTTAATTGGATCTGGCTTTCATCTAATGACGTCAGACGAATCTATATTGTCTTAAACTATCTTGCTCCTCTTAATTACAGTCATCTAACAATTCGCCTTCCCTCTATGCCATCGCTCTTTAACCTATAACTCTAATTCAATGATTGTGACCTCTATCGTGATAGAATAAGGATTTTTACCTTTACCGAAATTGTACATTAGAGTGCTAATTTTCACATTTGGTAGTTAAAACTATTTTGTTTATAAATCAAAAGTGAGATCAATGGTTCATGTTTTTTGAATCGATTATGGAGGATCTAAAAGCGAATATAGAGAATAACAAATCGGTACTTGAGAGAAATCATATGAAAAATCCATCTTTTACTTTCACCAAAGTCAATGAACTGGCACACTTAGTGGGGCAGAAATATAATATTGAAATCAAGCTTCATTTTCCAGATAGCTCCAAAATACATGAGTTAGATTCTTTTGGAACAGAAAACATTGGTTTAACTGTAGACAAATTCCGCAAGCAATTCCCGATCCCAAGAGAGGACATTAAAAAAAAGGCACATGAATTGAGCTGCTTTAGGGAAGCAATTGACGCATATATGTACGAGGGCAAAGAAGGAGTGCGAGTATTATTGGAATCTGGGAGATTAGAAATCCAACCAGGCGCGGTTCATCTTTGGTGTAAGATAGACAGCGAACTTGTTAAGTTTATTGATTGGCTATTACAAAACGTATATCTCATCAATAAGAACTAGAATTACATCATCTTTGATGAACTGAACGAAACAGTGAGCAATACTCTTGATACTTGCATAGTAACAGTTTGCAGCCATTTAACTTTGGACTCATTACATACTAGGAGCGCTTTTCGATGTCGACTAAATTGTAGCTATATCGCATCTGACCAGAACTATCATATACGAGTGCGCGTATAGGCAATGGTAGATTCTTGCTGATCCATATTTGACTTTTATTTGGTCCTGCCTCGTAGCTTAATACGAACGCATCAAATTTGCCCGCAGGAGTAGACAATTTTACTCTATCAGTTATTTTTACTGGTACCTCGATCGAATCAAGTAAATTTTTATCCCACAAAGCACCCACAACAAGGTATTTTGGTCCTCTGGCGATTTCTCTGATCTCAAATATGGAATCATCTAATAAACTCAAGGATTTATCTACATCTGATGATCCGATTCGACTAAATTCATTTTGGGATAATAGCATCTCAAAGTCCTCATGATTCGTATTATTTCTAATTGATACATTGACATTCCAGTTGGAATTTGAAAGTTTACTAAAATTAAGCCAAACCGTAGCATTACCCTTAGGTTCATCAGTTTCAGAGCTGGTCAATACATATTTTAGAGTAAAATTATTCAACGGTGTCTTTCCCACCGTCCACAGGTCGGCCTGAGTTGGTGGATTTAAAATTGAAGAAAGCGATCCAGAAAATCCTCCCGCTAACCCGATTAAAATAATACTGACGCTAATCCCTATAGCAGAGAAGATTATTGAAAGTAGGAGAACACGCCGCCTAACAGTCATAAGTTGCCTCGGAATATGATCATGCACTCGATATTTAAGCCAATCACGCCTTATTTTTAACAGGTATTATTGCTCTTAAACTTCGTTTGAAAAAATCCAACTTATCTAAAAGCGAGTATTAATTAGGCAGGAAACCTGTCAAATACCAATTTCGATTACGCAATTCTAAGGATAACGCCGAGATACGCCGGAATAAAGATTATTAAACAAATTGACGTTTATTCAGACATTTCGGAGAGATCCTGTGCCTAATCTATAAGCCACCTGAAGCCCTTATTATTGCTTAATGTCTTAGATTTAAATATCCAAGCACGAATAACAAGATCATGTCGGATCTACCACAACAAAATCAACAAGTTCAGAAAGAAGGAACTCGCGACGCGATCTATATAGGAAAAAAACCCTTAATGGCATATGTGACATCAACCCTCATACAGCTTGCCAATCAGCCCTTCGTGACGATTAAGGCAAGGGGATTAAGCATTGGGAGAGCTGTAGACGTTTCTCAAATCATTCTGAAGAGAATGGAAAATGCAGGATACGTGGTTGGCGAAGTAAGAATTGGCTCTGAGACAGTCCAGTCAGAAGACGGTAGGACTAGGAACGTTTCTACGATTGAAATTGAGATCAAGAGAGGCTAGAATGTAGGGGTCCTCTTACCTCCTTTTGTTCCCAAACATTCCACAATTTGGGCGCTTCAAATTGTAAACAATATGGAATGGCAGCACTCTTTCTTGCCCATCTGAATCCCGTCACGAATTCTCACATTCGCATAATATCCCATCTTAGGGGTCTTTATGAGACCGTCTATGTTTTCCCTGTAAGGTTTTTAGAGCGTGAACGTGAAGTTAACACAAGAAGTTTTCCGTTTTCTTATGATACTAGAAAAGCCATGATAGAATCGGTACTTGGAAGTAATAGCGGCGTTGTCGTTCTTCCAGATTATGTATTTTCTGCTCCATATGTAAAATACCTTCCTCCACTGTTGTCTCCATATTCGTGGTTTCTCAGGAATAATATTATCAAAAATATTTCAGAGAGCAAGTTTGTATCATATACCGGCGACTGGATGGAAAGGATCGGTTTGAAACTGTACCGATTAAATCCCATGAAGGCTAACCGTTTGGAAATTTCTGCTAGTTCGATCAAAGAGATGATGTATGCTCAAGCGAGAGAAGAGAACCCAAGTTACCGCCCAAAGGATCACGATAAAGAGTGGCAAAAGAACGTCCCAGTTGAGGTATCGAGGTTGATTAGTGATAATTGGATACTTGTCAGGAAATATGCCTCGTCTCCGGATCAGACTCTCAAAATCATGGGAATGAAATTTCCAACCCAAGGATTCTTTTGATCTCGAAGATATTTATATTCCACAAATAGTTTTTGCTATCGATGAGGAGCAAGGAAGCGGAATTCGTATGGCTTGATGGCAAGTTTGTGAAGTGGGAAGACGCTACTATACCGGTTATGTCACACTCCCTACATTATGGAACTGCAGTGTTTGAGGGAATCCGCGCCTACGCTACTGAAAGCAACTTGTTTGTCTTTAGACTTGAAGACCATATGAAAAGACTCCATCGATCAGCATCAATATATTGTCTTGAGCTTCATAGCAACGTAAAGGAGCTGTGTGACGCAACAGTAAAGTTAGCTCAGAAAATTGCAATGAAGCGATCGTGCTATATACGCCCTCTCGCATTTGTCGGTTTACATGGTATAGACCTCAATATAACCAGAGAATCTCCTACCCATATGGTTATCATAATTTTTCCATTTGAGAGATATTTTAATGAAGAAGGGATACGTGCATGTATTTCATCATGGAGAAGAATCCACGATAATTCCTCTCCACCCCTGGCAAAAGCTGCTGGCAATTATCTTAATTCCGTACTTGCTACTCAAGAATGTAAGCGAAATGGTTATGATGAATCAATTATGCTTGATATCTATGGGAATGTCAGCGAGGCATCTGGAGAAAACATATTTCTGGTAAAAAATAATAAAATAAGTACACCTAGTATTGCAAACTCATCTTTGGAGGGCATTACTAGGGACACAGCGATGATTATAGCTCATAGACTAGGGCATAGTATGGTAGAACGACCTATCACACGAACCGAACTTTACATGGCTGATGAAATATTTCTCACCGGGACCGCGGCAGAAATTGTAGGAATAACACATCTCGACGGGAAACCTATCTGTGATGGTAGAGAGGGCCCAATAACAAAGAAAATTCGAGAAATGTATGCTCAGATCGTGAGCGGAAGGATTGACGAGTACATGGAGTGGCTAACACCTGTATGGTAATTACGTCCAACAGATCAGAATTGAGATTGGCGGTAATTGGTACTGGCGGATGGGGGAAAAACCACGTCAGGGTACTTGCTGACCAGGGTGTTCTGAGCGCAGTATGTGATACAGATGAAGAAAAAGCTAGAGAAGCTGCTGCAAAATTCAATACACGACATTATACTTGCTTAGACGAAATGCTTTGCGATGAATTGCATTTACATGGCTGTGTAATTTGTACTCCTACCAAGACACACTACGAGATAGCTAAGAAAATGATGGAGGAAGGTATCAATGTATTTGTGGAAAAGCCAATGTCCTTTTCTTCCGCAGAATGCGAGGAGATGATTAAAGTTAGCAAGAAAAAGAATGTTATTTTAACTTCTGGATACATAGAGAGGTTTAATCCTATAGTTCAGGACGTTAAACGCATTATGCGAAGTAAGACTTATGGTGATTTGTTGATGATGGAGTTCCATAGAGAAAATAGAATGCCCATGCATGTCAAAGACGTTGGCATAATTTACGATACCGCAGTACATGATATCGACACCGCCATGTTTTTGTTTGATACTCGGCCTCAGTTGGTATTCGCACGTGCAGGTGCAAAGTTTCATTCCTACGAGGATTTCGCCACAATTATGCTCGGATTTGAAGATCAGAAGGTTGCGATTATAGCATCAAATTGGATCACGCCGAAAAGGGTAAGGACTTTTAATGCTGTTTGCACTGAGGGTATCATATCTGGGGACTTTATTACTCAAGAGATTAGAATCGATGAGGAAACACGTACGATAACACCTCGTCGAAAAAATCAGCTGATAGAGCCTCTCACTTTAGAATTGAAGAGTTTTATTGATGCTATCCAAGGCAAGGCTGATGGATCTCTGGTATCTGCCTCAGAAGCAACAAATGTGACAAGGGTAGCAGAGGCCGCAATCCTATCTAGTAAGACAGGATCCCCAATATATTTAGAGCTGAAATAGTATGAGAAAACGTTTACTAGATATTTTGGCATGTCCCATTGACAAATTTTATCCTCTAGAGCTATACGAGATCAATACAAGGAAGGAGAGCGATACCGGTCAAGAAAAGGAAGAGGTAATTGTCGAAGATGGAATCCTTTATTGCACTAAATGCAAACGATTCTTCCCTATTGCTGACGAAATCCCTATTATGCTTCCCGACGAACTACGCGACAGAGCTCAAGACCTTAGGTTCCTACAGAAATGGCGAGATAGAATTCCGGAGATGATTATTAACGACCCACGGCCATACTAAATATAGCAGAGGTCGAAATTGACACTAATGGATAGTCGAGACGAAAAGAACTCTTCCGAGGGACCGCATGTTACCAATTATGTTTCCAACACGGCCAAGATAGGAAAGAATGTAAAGATATGGCATTTTGCCTACATAGGAGGTGAAACTAGTATTGGTGACAACGTTATGATCGGTTCACTAACACATATAGATTACAAGGTGAGCATTGGTGAGAATACTCGAATAGAGGGCTCAGTCTATATTCCTCCCCTCACGAATATTGGAAAAAATGTGTTTATTGGCCCAGCAACTACCTTCACAAACGATCCCTATCCATTGAGTCCGAAAATGGTCGGCGTGGTCGTTGAGGACGGGGCCATAATAGGAGGGGGAGCAATTATCAAAGCGGGGATTGTAGTAGGCAGAAATGCTGTAGTTGCCATGGGCGCTGTAGTCACTAGAGACGTGCCTGTCAATAGTGTTGTAGTGGGATCTCCAGCGAGGGTAAGATATTCAAGAGAAGAATATGACAGGAAGCAGAACGAGTGGAATCGGATGTGACCGTTTTTCCTACCCAGCCTCCTTTTTAATAAGGTATGTATTTTTAGGCGCGCCGCGTAGTGCAATGATTGGCATTAATATTACGTCGGAAAAAGAAAGAACTAGGAACCTATTCATCCAGATTGTGGGAATACATTAATTGTAGGATTTGATGGGCAAGTTTTTGTATTTCATTTAATTATTCCACAATGCGGCATGCAGGATTAGCCTGCATGATTATTGAATCTGATACCTGCCGGCTCTTAACTTTGATATTTTCAAGATCACTTTTTGAACATGCAATGATTATCGTCGTTTTGTCAGACGGATATAGCTCGACTCTAGGACCATACTGTAATTCTACGTCGCCTATGTAATCCTTCAATTTGGATTCAAGAGCGTACATGAGCTCAATCTTATCCCCCCTCATTTCATTCATGTCTAAACCCCATGCTATTACTACCTTAATTCTACTCGCCTTAAGATCCCGATCCTTCAAAGTATCTCGAATTCTATCAATCATGTACTTGACGAAACTCTCTGTGGCTTTAATCGTCCCGTTTACTAAATACATTAATGGTCCTGCTCCAGTGAGAGTTGAGCTGATCGCTCTCAAGTCAAACAAACCATTTGAAATGTCGTCGAGAAATACATCAGAAAAGTTGCCGCTGATCTCTTCGCTTATTTTGCTATATCGAGCCTGTTTGAAGATCTCAAGAGTGCTCGCCGTGCCACTATAAAAATTTAGGACCTTTATAGCATGAACAAATTCCGCGGACGAAATGTCAATAAGGTTCAATTTTTTTGATAGGCCAGGATGGTTCATTATAGTAGATAATTCTGACCTGTCTTCGGAATTCGTCGATCCTATTAAAAGTTCATCGGAAAATATGCCACTAGTTAACGGCATGTAGTAATAATCAAAATGTCTGTTCACAGATAGCCCTGTAACGTGTTCTATTAATGCTATATTTTCGGAGTTCCCTCCAATTCCAGTTGGTAGACAATAAACGACCGAGCAGTTCTTGTTTAGAGCTCGCATGGCATCCCTTAATTTGATGGCTGAATCAGCCTTGGCCTCTTGGCCTATTTTTCGAATTTTTGGAGCAAAGAATAGGAATGACGCATCCTTTATGGCGATATCAATTGGCTCTAGCTCCAGGAGTGGCTCATCTTCCATAAGTGATGAAACATTTGGATAAGAGCTAGCAATTTCTGGCTTCAATATGATAGCCATTCGGGCGGATTCATCAACCAAAGAAACCTTCATACCTCTAACTGTTAGTAATGATGCTATTCGGTATCCTTCTGTACTAAGTCCATAAATTATGACCTTATTGTTGGTTGCATCCTTATTCATAGTGAATCTAACTCAGCCTCCAGAGCCTCATTTCCCCACCAAAGCTATGACATGGAGTTAAAGAAAAGGTTTTTTTTCCTATACCCATAATGTCATCACTCTTGAGAGTCTGGTTTGATATATTGACGCCAAAACAGGTAATGTTCTTTAAACCTGCTATAGATATTTTGAAAAAAGATAACCATGAGATCCTTTCGACAACAAGAGAATACAAGGAAGCTAATGAGTTAGCCAGACTTAGGCAGATCGAACTTAAGATAGTTGGAAAGCATGGAGGTGCTGATAAAAATCAGAAATTGTTGCAAAGCGCCGATAGAATTCTTAAATTAACAGAATTAGTTAGTTCGTTTGAGCCTGAAGTCGCTGTTTCATTTTCATCTCCCGAGGCTTGTAGAGTCGCATTCGGATTAGGCATAAGGAATGTGGGATTTAACGATTCTCCACATGCATTAGCAGTAGCGAAACTCTCCGTCCCACTTTTAGATCTGTTGTTATGTCCCTGGATTATACCATATTATTCTTGGACAAGACATGGCATTCAGAGGAGACGAATCCTCAGATACAAGGGACTTGATCCGATTGCTTGGCTGTTAAGGCTTGGCAAGCTTCCTCCCGGTCCTTCATATGACCGAAATTACAATGATAACAAAAATATCACCTCTCTTGATAATGAAAAAAAAACAGTATTAATTAGAATGGAAGAAGCCCACGCTTCCTATATAGCATATAATAGGTCCGGAAATTCCACGATTAAAATGATAGATAGGATTATAAGTAATCTATCCCATATTGCAAACTTTTCTATTCTGTGTAGATATGAAGATCAAAAGAGTCAGATATCAAAAAGGTATTCAAACAGGGCAAACGTAATTTTTAATGTGGTCGATGGACTCGATTTGATATCTCGTTCCGATATTTTTGTTGGAGCTGGAGGAACCATGACCACAGAAGCTGCTCTTTTGGGGAAGCCAACGATATCGATAGCGCCCGTTAGCTTCTACGTTGAAAAATACCTCGTATCTCAAGGATTGGCACTAAGGGCCTCGACGCCAGAAGGACTAGAAAAAATAATGAGAAAATTTGTAGCCGATAAGAGTGCCGGTCAAAAACAAGTGATAAGGGCGAGTCGAATTGTTAGGGAGATGGAGGATCCTATTGCAAGACTGATATCAATTCTCACCAAAAATGCATAACATTATAAAGTTAAAAAATACTATCAGAAATGCCCGGTAAGCCCGGTGGAGGATCAAACAAGTTCCGCCGACTGTAGCGGCCAAGCATAGAGGCCTTTGGAGCCTTTGACCCCAGTTCGAATCTGGGCCGGGCTAGTAAAAATCTCTATTCATTTTCAGATCTGGCAATATCCGAACCAAGTGTTTGCTGTCGTTCATCGACATCACGTAACTGTTTACTATCTTGATATCGTTGACCAGATTTAGCGGTTGTGGCCCTGATGGAAAGGAAACCATTGATACGATTATGCCCATCCAAACCACTAGTTCCTCATCTTGTATTTTTCGATGATATTTTTGAAATGTGCAAAAGATGATGCAAGGCGTTTTTCACGTCCCGAAACTTGTTCCTCATATTTTTTTTTCCTTTCAACTGCAAAACTAAAGAGTTTTTGTTGCTCATGGATGGAAGGCGATCCAGAGGAGAGCCTTAAATCTACCGATTTTTGAGGATTCATCTTTCTAATTATGGCGTACAGATCAGAAGCATCAATTTGACTATTGATTTCTTTCAGTACGGTTCTAATTTCAGAACGGGTTAATATTGACAATCTAACGTTCCCTTTTGATACAGCTTTCTTTACTAAAGATCCTACAATAGAATGCGCTAATCGAAAAGGGATTCGCTTTTCAAGAACTAGTCTTTCTGCAATGTCCGCAGATATCGCATAGCTGTCATTTGCTGCCTCCCTCATTCTTTTGGTGTTGACTTTTAGGCCTAACGTTAAACCGGTAAGAATGCCCAAGTTGTCTAGAGCTAGGCACGCCGACCTAATCAGTTCTGGATTCAATTCCTGTAAGTCTCTGCCATAGCCGGAGGGGAGTCCCTTTAATATTGATATTACGGCAAAAAGGCTACTATATACTACTGCCGATTTTGCGCGAATTAATTCTAGTGAATCTGGGTTTTTCTTCTGTGGCATTAGGCTCGAAGTCGATGAGTAGCTGTCAGGAACCTCTACGTATCCAAATTCAGCAGTATTCCATAATATGAAATCCTCAGATATTCGAGTCAGGGTTAACATCACTATAGAAAGTGACGATAAGAATTCGATTAGGCCATCCCTTGAGGTTGTGGCATCTATAGAATTGTACATTACACTATTGAATCCCAACAGAGAGGCAGTCAGGTTTCTATCTATGTTAATACTGGTGCCCCCAATGGCACAGGCTCCAAGGGGCGATGTGTTAATCCTATTGTAAATGTTATCTAATCTATCGAGATCCCTAAAGAGACTATCCACATAGGAAAGAAGGTAATGAGAGAATGTTCCCAGTTGTGCCTGTTGAAGATGGGTATACATAGGCATAATCGAATGAAAATTCTCCTTGGATTTTGCTAGTAGTGGGCTAATAAACCTAAGAATAGCCTTCGAAATTTCATTGATAAAATCTCTAACCATCATTCGAATATCAAGAATAACCTGATCATTTCTTGATCTAGCAGTTTGCAATACTCCTCCCACCTCATAACCCAAATTTGAAATAAGACGAGCTTCGATAGATTCATGTACATCCTCAAATCCTTTCATAGACAATAATTTGGGATTCCTCCTGATTCTTTCCAGTTCGACCAATAATTTTCGCAGGGTGGTTGATGACAATATTCCCTTTTTATATAACATGATAATGTGGGCTTCGCTTCCCAATATATCATAGTCCAAAATATGCCTGTCTGTCTTGGTAGAGGAAAGAAACTCTAGCGCCTTCCTGTCCAACGAGCCGCCAGTTCTTGATCTGTACATGGCTAAAGAACTCCAAGAGTTTTATTTTAATATTCTAAAGTAATAATCCGCCGGACGGTTCTTTGTGATTCCTCTTATCCTAAATGAGATGTTTCCGGCAATGATTAAATACCAATATATAATCTTATATTATATGGTTCAGGATCTCCAAAATACTCGGAAGCAAATTTTTGATGAGCTGACAAAAATTGTAGACCCAGAAATTGGAGTTTCTATAATGGAGCTCGAATTAATCGATAACGTAAGAATTGATTCTTCAACTGTTTCTATAGACCTGCATTTGACCAGTCCTTTTTGCCCTGCAGTCTTTGGCTTCAAGATTGCCCAAGATGTCAGAGATAATGTGTATAAGCTTCCTGAAATAAGTTCAGTAAAAGTGAACGTAAGCAATCATTTTATGGCAGAGGCCATCAACAAACAGGTTAACGAAAGCTCTCCCCCTCAAAAGACATGATTTCAGTATTCGCGATCTTATATTCTCGTAACTGGCAGACTTAGGGCTTCCCAAACTTCGATTAGCCACAGGCGGTTTTGTATTGCATTATAGGACTTCTGTCCTCGGTCTGAGCCTATGATCCCTCCCTGTTAATCTCTCTTAATTCGGCGCGTTTTTTCTTGGGCTTTTTGGTAATGCTCAACAGGTGACCTCTCAACATTTGTATCCCCAACGCAGGATCAACCCCTTTTGGACAGACCATGCTACACGAACCAGCGAAGTGGCATCTCCATATTCCGTGTTTATGATCTACATTGTCCAGACGTTTTTGTGCAGAATCATCCCTATTATCTGCAAAATATCTATAAGCTTGAGCTAGAGCCTGAGGACCAGGAAATTTCGTATCTGTAGCGACTGTAGGGCAGGCGGAATAACAGAGTCCACACTTTATGCAATATGAAAACTGCAGAAACTCGTCGACCTCCTCAGGAGTCTGTTTGAACTCGCTTAGCCTCTCCATAGTGGGATCGAGATGCGTGTTTTGAATGTAAGGTTGAATCTTCTTATGATGATTAAAGAATTGTTGGAAGTCAGTTACAAGATCACGTATTAGAGGAAAGTTGGGTAAAGGTTCACATGTAATTGTATCTGTACCCAATTCAGAGATTTTCGTATAACAGGCGAGTCTTGGGATTCCATTAATTTTCATACCGCAGGATCCGCACGACGCCATTCGGCATGAGAATCTTATAGCTATACTACTATCCAATCGTTCTTTCACATAGAGGAGTGCGTCGAGGACGGTAGTCCAACGACTAACCGGCACACGATAAGAATCATACGATTTCTCGGATTTACTGTTCGGTCCTCCCCTGTATATATTCAGCAAAATATCCGATGAATCATTTTTGGCTCTCGCAAGGTTAATCTCCGAGGTTTCTCTTGCCAATAAGAACTTCCTTTTCATCTCGATTCACCTTGTGTTTTTATAGACTTTGTCCACTAACAATTATAATTGTTCGTGTCCCGTACGCAATTACTGCTATCATAGCTATTAAAGTAAATAATGTAACAAATTTTTCCCACTTATCGCTTTGTCTCAGTTCGAGTAACATTACTCTCAATCCATTGAACCCGTGTATTGATATGAGTATTAATACACTCTCCAGGAGTAATGCATATAATATATTCTGGTAGTTAGCAACGACGTTTTCGTACTCAAGAGACACAGAAAAGGGAACAACAACCCGCATCATTATGTGGATTGCAACCGTCAAAAGAGCGGCAAGTCCAGTAATGTAATGAATTTTCATGATAGTTCCTTCCTTCAAATATTTCCTGCTCTCGTTCTGAATATTTCGTGCCACTATCCCTATTCCCCTCCAAAAAGTACGGAACTGCCATAAAGCATAGCAGCGGCGGCAAGTATCAATGCTACCCATATTCCAGATCTCTGGATATTATTAAGTGATCCCGCCTCGTATGGATAATCTGGCCTTCCTGGCTTTCCAAGGCCTGTCGCCGTTTCCGCAAATATAAGCCTTATACCATTGACCGAATGAAACGTGCTCGCTCCTATAACGAGGATTAAAAAGATGTGCCCGAAAGTCGTTTGAGTAAGTTCAAGCATGGCATTCCAAGCATTAATTCCCCCTACCAGATTGCTCGTTTCATAAACATGTCCCACAAAGTACAGAAGCAAAAACAGACCGGTTAACCGCATAAGCCAGTATGAAAGCCGTTCCCATCCATACCGTGTAGGATTAAGCCAACCCCTTAAGCCTTCTCGATTCGTCCATGCATTTGAGTCTTTTTTGTTTTTGAGTGCCTCCATCTAGTACTTTCTCTCCACAGGTGCATACCTCGTAAATGTGACAGGATGCCACGCCATATGAGGTTGGTCGTCCGAGTAGTATGCCAGGGTATGTTTCAGGAAATTAAGGTCATCACGTTTGGGAAAGTCCGTCCTAGCATGGGCCCCCCTAGATTCCTGTCGAATGTAAGCGCCCATTAACACCACCTCAGCGATTCTGAACATCGAGTCCGTCTCCATTACATTGAAGAAGTTGGTGTTATATTCCTTAGCACCGTCGTCTACGTGCTTCCACGTCATATCCCTTAGTACGGTTAGCCTTTTAATCCCTTCGCTAAGGCCTTCGTTATCCCTAAACACGTAGGCCTTACTATCCATATTATCGGTTAATGACCTTCGAACTTCGTAAGGGTTAACTTGGCCCCGCCCTCGGAATATCCCATCGTAGATTCTTTTCTCTTCTTTGTTTACCTGCTCTACATTGATAAATGACGCTCTGTCTTTGGTCATCGCATATTCCGCCGCCAATTTTCCTGTTATTCTGCCCCATACAAGGCATTCAGATGTTGAATTTGCTCCAAGTCGATTGGAACCGTGGGTACTATTGCATGATGCTTCGCCAGCCGCCCAAAGTCCAACTATTTCCGTGTTTCCATCGATATTGGTGTGTATCCCACCCATCATGTAATGACAGACAGGTCTAATTTGGATAGGCTCTTTAACTATATCCACACCAGAGAACTTTATTCCAATCTCCCTTATTCCAGCTAATTTACTCTTGATAGTTTCTTCACCTAAATGTGTCAAGTCCAGCAAAAGGCAATCAGTACCTGACTCATGTACCATTCCTCTCCCCTCCTGGATTTCCCTTATCATCGAACGGGAAACGACATCTCTAGGAGCTAGTTCAAGTTTTTCTGGGGCATACTTTTTCATAAATCTCTCACCATTCTTGTTGACTAGGTATCCTCCTTCTCCTCTTGCTCCTTCTGTAACTAATATCCCAGAAGGAAGGATACCAGTTGGATGGAACTGGACAAATTCCATGTCCTTGAGCCCCAAACCTGCTCTGTATGCCATATCTAGACCATCAGGAGTTGAGGAATACCCATATGTAGAAAAGCTGTATATTCTCCCCGCCCCACCAGTACAGATTATGCCTGCTGGAGCTTTAAAAACGACATAATCTCCCGACTTCATTTCTATGGCAGTTACTCCAGCAAAGGTCTTATTATCATGAAGAATTGACGTGCAAAACCATTCATTGTAGAACTCGATGTTTTCATATTTTAGGCAAGTATCATAAAGGGTTTGCATTTCATAAAAACCGACTTTATCTTGTGCGTAAGTTGCTCTTGGAAAAGAATATCCTCCGAATTTCCTTTGATCTATTCTACCGTCGGACCTTCTCGACCAAGGCATCCCCCAATGATCGAGCTGGTAGATTTCTAGAGGCATGGTCTTGACAAGAAGTTCAGCTACATCTTGATCTGCGAGAAAGTCACTTCCTTTGATAGTATCATAAATATGGGATTCTTCGTTGTCCCCCTCTTCCTGGAAAAGTACTGCTGCAGTACCACCCTCGGCTGATACTGAATGGGAACGCATGGCCTGAACTTTAGACAGGACTGCTATCTTCGCAGACTTATTGCTGATTGCAGCAGACACCGCGGCCCTTAGTCCAGATAGACCAGAACCTACAATTAGAACATCATAAGAAACTGAGTCTGTCAGTTACGATATCATGCTCCTAGATTAACGGGAAAAATATTCTCATAAATATCTTTAGGGCTAGGTATTTGGTTGATGATTCGAAGCAATATCAGTTTCAATTTAGATGATTCTTTTTGATTTCGTAACAGGAACGCCTACGTATTCCTTTCGTCCTAAAGTAAGGCATTGGAACGTTCACAATTCTAAACTTCTTATTCTTGTTTAGATAACCCGTCGTTTAATCCAATTGTATTTCCTAATGTTGGGCTCTGGGTATCCACATTTTGCGCATTGCTTTCCTCGCTTGTGAAAGGAGTTATGACCGCATCTTCTACATCTTATATGGGTTTTTTTCCTGGTAAATTTGCCCATTGAGGTAGTGCCTTTAGTCATAATGATCACTTAATTTTAGACAGGTGGAGGAGAAATAATGACGACATTGTCTCCCCTTACTACGATCATTCCAAGTTCATTCGTTTTGTTTTCCTCTAGTATTTCTACAGAGTCTTCCAATAGAAGGTTCATGTGCTGGTCAAAACCATGAAGGTTACCTCTAATTACTTTGCCACCTTTCAGCTTTATCAATACAACTTTTCCTAGGCTTTCATCCAAAACCTTTACAGCCATATCTACCGACAATATGCTCTGATACCTATAACTAAACCAGATTAAGGCTATATATTAAAATTTCATTTATCATTTCTTCTCGATATTATGACGACAAGGCTTCTAATTCCAGGATTACTTTAGCTGTATTTTCAACGATTTGACCCAGAAGTTGCTGACCTTTAGTTACTGTTGCGCCCCTAGGATCTCCCCAGATGCCATTATCTGATATCTTCGGAAATGATCCTGGATTATTTGTGAGCGCCTGATATGTTCTCTTCATCTTCCGGAGATTGGCAGCGCCAGGCTTGGCCAGGTCCATCTTTACATAATCAGAGCGAATCGCTAACATTATTGAGGTCTCTGTCTCTCCCCCATGATCAAATTCGATATCCATCATATTCCAATAGTTTATGGAAAATGCAGAGAATTCCTTATCAGATTCATTTTGATTTAGGTAGTGCATCACATATTGTAGAGCACCACTATTTCCATGATGTCCGTTTACGTAAATAACTCTCTTTAGTCCTCTTTTAGACAATGATAATGATAAATCGTGAGTTAGGTCAATAAAGGTGGAGTATTTTAGGGACACATTAAATAACGGACTGTGTTCAACTGATATGCCGTAATTAATTGGCGGCAAGACAAACCCCCCCAAACGGTTGGCGACAAGTTTTGTTATGTGACCCGCTATTATTAGGTCAGTTGCAACAGGTAGATGTCTGCCATGCTGTTCAAGTGATCCTACAGCGACTAATGCTCTTTTATGATTCCTAGTAATTTTATCGAATTCGAATGCTGTCATACCGTCAGTCACGTCAACTGCCATCTTTCAATTTATCAACTACACTGACGCTTATAATTTTGGCGAAAAAACGCCTTCTAATAATTGAAATTATGATCGCTTAAGTTGGTGAATAGGATTTCATAATTCTCTACCCACTGGACTAACTGCGACTATTTCTTAGATTAAGCGGACGTTTCTCCTTGCCAAAATAGTTATTATATCAAACGGCTATGAACTTAAGATGGGCTAGTCTTTAATCTCTACCCGTCTCCAGTTTACTTCGAGCTTACCTTCCAAATAAAGTGTAATTGCCTTGATAAGCGTTTTAGCCTCTAGTTCGCGCCCTTTACTTTTTATGGATTCAAGGGTATCAGAAGGTAGAACGTCAAAGGCATCCTGACAAATAATGGGACCCTGGTCTAGTTCGTCAGTTATAAAGTGAGCAGTGCAGCCTACGATTTTAGCACCTTTCTCAAAGGCTTGCACATAAGCGAAAGCACCTGGGAAGGCAGGTAACAAGGAAGGATGGATATTGATTATTCTATTGGGATACCTCCATACAAAATTAGGGCTTAGAACGCGCATGTATCTTGCAAGTACAATGAGATCAATGTTAAATTCCTCGATTAGCTTTAGGATTCTTGCCTCCGTATCTTCCTGGCTTTTACTATTAGCTACAACTCGATAAGGAACTCCAGCATTTCTTGCCATCTGTTTGAACTTATAATCCGAACCTATTACAACCGAAAGATTAGCACGGATTTCCTTGTTCCTTCGTGCGTCAAGAATTTTCCGAAGACAATGTTCTTCAGTACTAACTAGAATGGCGATGTTCCTTGACCTATCGGATTCTTGATAGTGTGTCTTGATTTCCATATTCAACTTCTTGGAAAGTTGAAGTAGTGTTTCATCCAATGCTTTCTTGTCGATTTTATTAAACGATGCCTCGAGCTGCATCCCAAATAGCCCCCTGACAACATTTTGGCTTATTTGCTGAATATTTCCTCCCTTATTAAAGATCGCACTAGTTATCTCAGCCACGACTCCCTTTCTATCTTTTCCAATGACTGTAACCTCAATCAAGGTTTCATTTTGGCTTCTATTCCTGATCAATCATTATGATAAATGTAATCACCGGGTTAAATATCATCTCAAACTAATTTCTAAATGCTTTGAAATGGGATTGAATTCCCCGCTTTTGACTAAAAGTCCTAGGTCTTTCCCGAATTATCAGTTGTTCATAAACTAGCCACAAAATTATTGGACAATTTACAATCTTTATGAAATCGAGATCCAAATGGACGCACACGTTGAGATCTGTGAAAAAAATCGAGTATCTAACAACGACTTCCTCATTATTAGTTAACGACCAAACATACTATAGGCAGGAAATTTATAAGTAAATTAATATCCAACTGATTCCACTTTATATCGTGACCATGGACAATTCCGTTAACCTGAAATCCTAATTGACTGAATGAAGAGTATGATGGTATACTTTAAATAATTAAGGTTCATCTAATGTAAAGGATAGGAAAGCTTTAAAATTGAAACTTCTGTCTTCGATGATAAACGCATCATCTTACAGACCTTCACTTGCCTGAATGAGGAATCCATTCTTTTATGAGAGAACGAGAGAGGCAACAGAGATTTACGAGATACATTGATTTTAACCAACCTACTATCAAATGCAAGGTATGCTCGACCATTTCAGGATGGCATTGTTATGATTGCAGCGGAGACTTTTGCAAGAACCATTTTAGTCACCATAAACAGGGCGGTTTTTGTAGAAATGTTTGACAATGTAAATGGTTATACTGCCCTCATTAAAGAAGATACCATAATTATTACAGCAAACATCAGTTAGACCTCTCTTATCTATTAAACACGCGTCATATTTCGCGATGCTTTCTCGGGTTCAAAAGTCCAATGAACAATCCTATGTCAAATTGAATGCTTTGAATCGCAAAATTGCAATGCTGATGTCCTTATACCTAATCTCTAAAATGTCTAGTTCCTTCGTACGTGTAATATCGTCTTTCCTCAATATGAACCTGTAGTTTATACAAAGATGCGGGGGGTGGGATTCGAACCCACGAATCCCTAAGGAACAGGGATATAGGAAACACACAATGTTTTCATCGCGAGCCCTTTCTAAGCTTCACACCCTTTCATAGTTCCCTTGAAAGAGACCTGCGCCGTTGACCGGGCTTGGCGACCCCCGCTCGAACCTTCTTCTTTTGTAGCCTTGACTTATACATTTATCTATTGTTGACCTTACAGGACAACTTCTGCACGCAACAAACCTTGTCTAGAAATATAGCGTAGGATCAAATACTAGAATTGAAGGTAAGTTTATACAAAATAATCAACATGAAATCGGTAGCAACAGTTGAATAAGATGAAAACCAAGACACTATTTGGAACGAATGGGGTCCGTGGCATATTTGGAGCAGACTTAACATCTGAAAAGGTTATTCGACTATCGAAAGCACTCGTGCATCATTTTCCTAAGGGCATGTTGGCGGTTGGTTTTGACGGGAGGACCTCTAGTCCCATAATATCTAGAATAGTTTGTTCAGCTCTCTACTCAGAAGGCAGGGATATTCGATTAGGTGGCCTTTTACCCACCCCCTGTCTTCAGTATGCTATCAAGTACAGGAACTATATCGGAGGACTCATGATTACAGCATCACATAACCCGCCTGAATACAACGGAATCAAACCAATAGCCAAAGATGGAATAGAAATTTCAAGAGAAGACGAACTGAAGGTTGAGGAAAACTATTATTCGAATATGCAATCATTAAGCAATTTTGTAGGCAAGGAGATTGTCGAGGAGAGTATGGTTGAATCCTACATAGATACAATTTACAGTCTTGTTGATTTTGAAAAAATTCGGGATCGTAAAATCAAAATAGTTGTCGATGGAGGCAATGGCGTTCAAGGGCCTGTCTGTTCCTCGCTGCTTAAAATGCTCGGTTGTAAGGTAATGACACTCAATTGCAATGTTGATGGAGACTTTCCAGGACGAGGTCCAGAACCGACTGTTAACAATTTGAAATCCTTATCCGACGCCGTAGTCAGTGCCGGTGCAGATGTGGGAGTTGCTTATGATGGTGACGGGGACCGAAGCATATTTTGTGACGAAAAGGGCCAACCTTATTCTGGGGATAAGACAGGTGCTCTGCTGACAAAATACTTATTATCTACCAAAAAACTCAATACCGCCGTTGTGTGTCCTATAAATACCACCCTAGCAGTGTCGGAAGCTGCAAAGGAAAATAGAGCGAATGTGATATATACTAAAGTTGGAAGCGTCGAAGTTTCAAGACAGATGGTCAAAAGTAATTCGATAATAGGGATGGAGGAAAATGGCGGATTTATGTACGGGAAATTAAATGAGGTAAGGGACGGAGCTATGACTACTGCATTGGTTTTAGAGATGTTAGCAACTTACTCAAAAGATAGTTTTTCTAACCTTATTAATAGTCTCCCTAGAATCTTTCAATTTAAGTCCAAATATCCCTGCCCAACCAGTACTATTGCAGAAAAGGTTATGAATAAAGTCCAAGCGCATGGAAATCCTAAGAAAATCGAGACATTGGATGGGATAAAAGCATGGATAGACGAAGAAACCTGGATAATGGTAAGGCCAAGTGGCACAGAACCAATAATACGGCTTTATGCGGAATCTACTGACAAGACCCTACTCGACTCCAAAATAAATGAATATGTCCGTTTGATAGGGAAAGAATTGCAGTCTACTTAGATTCTGAATGTGTTCCTCATTAATTATGAATGCCCATTACTTATTGATGGATACTGGTAATTTTAAAATCAAAAAAAGCCTTTGTCTAATATGACTTTTATTTGATGTGACCTTTTGCTGTAGATGTCCTATGCATGCACTTCCAGGATAGATAACACTTTTAATACGCTTCTGATTTTCATAGAAGGAACAAAGGATGATCCCATTGGGTGATACAAGTAATGAGTAAACCATACTACGTTAAATTTGAAACTCCAAAAGATCTTGTGAATGCGATCTACGAGGCTGTGCGTTTAGCAAAGCAGAGTGGCAAGGTGCGAAAGGGCACCAACGAAACTACTAAGGCAATAGAACGTGGCACGAGCCGATTGGTAGTTATAGCTGAAGATGTAGAACCTCCCGAAGTGGTAGCTCATTTACCAATTTTGTGCGAAGAACGAAATGCCGTCTACGTATTTGTTCCAAGCAAACAGCAGCTAGGTGCTGCCTTGGGTATAGACGTAGGTTCTGCTGCCGCGACTATTATAGAGTCTGGCGAAGCTCAGCATATCGTTGAACAGGTAGTGACTTCGATTGCTCCAGCATCTGTGAAGAAGGGTTAAACAATGAGCCGTAACGTAGAAGAGAAAGTAACACCTGCGGAGGTCATTCAAATAGTAGGTAGGACGGGAATTGCAGGTGAGGTCATCCAGGTACGAGTCAAAGTGCTGGAGGGGAAGGACAAAGGTCGTATACTAACTAGAAACGTCAAAGGCTCTGTCAAGATGAATGATATATTGATGCTGCGAGAAACGGAGAGAGAGGCGCGAAAGATAAAGTGATTTCTAGAGCGGACCACTGCGGTGAATAAGTAAATTGAGCAAGGCATCTTCGTCACTACGTAATTGTTTTTTCTGTGGTAAACAAGTAAGCAGCGGTCAAGGTACTATGCTTGTGAAAAATGATGGGACAGTTCAGTGGACATGTTCCAACAAGTGTAGAAAGAACCTGAGAATTCTAGGAAGGGATCCTCGTAAACTTAAGTGGACTAGTAAGTACGTCAGGGGCGGAGTAAGGGTTAAGAAATGATAATATGAAGAGTGAATGTACTCTCATAGTAATTAAACCAGATGGAGTACGACGACAACTCGCTGGTAAAATCATTTCTAGATTTGAAGACAAGGGTTTCAGATTAATTGATTTGCGGTTTTTTATTTTTTCTCGTCAAGAGGCCTCCGAATTTTATTCAGTTCATAGCTCGAAGCCATTTTTCGACGAATTGGTTTCCTTTATTACATCTGGCCCTGTTATTGCGTGTCTCATTGAGGGTGATAATGCCATAGCAGCTGTTAGACTCATGGCTGGTGCCACCAAATCATTTGAGGCAGCACCTGGCACTATTCGCGGTGACTTCGGCTTGGGACTCACAGAAAACCTGATTCATGCGTCTGACTCTTCTGAAAGCTTCATAAAAGAGTCTAGAGTCATTTTTAATCGTACCTAGGTGAAGCTGCGCCAACCAGTACTGGTTGTATTAGGTCATGTAGACTCTGGTAAGACTTCATTACTAGATACTATACGGGGAACAGGTGTTCAAGCGCGTGAGGCTGGTGGGATAACACAACATATTGGCGCAAGTTTTTTTCCTATAGATACAATAAAACAACTGACTGGTCCACTCTACGAAAAACTCGCAAAGTCAGAGTCTCAAGTCCCTGGTCTTTTGGTAATTGATACTCCTGGTCATGAGGTTTTTGCCAATCTCAGAAGTCGTGGAGGATCTGCCGCAGATATTGCAATACTTGTAGTTGACGCAAATAAGGGTTTTGAACCTCAGACTTTTGAGAGTGTTGAGATATTGAAGAGAAGAAAGGTCCCCTTTGTTGTCGCACTTAATAAAGTAGATATGATTACGGGATGGAGACCAACAAACTCCCAGTATGTCACTGAACAACTGAAAGCGCAAGATTCTTCGGTTGCTACAATGTTAGATGAAAGGATCTATAATGTTGTTGGGTCTCTATCAAAGCTTGGATATAATTCTGAAGGTTTTTGGCGCGTTAAAGACTTCACTAAAGAGGTAGCGATAGTTCCAGTAAGTGCCGCAAAGAACATAGGAATTCCGGAGCTACTGGCCGTTGTAGTGGGTTTGTCACAACAGTTCATGGCTAGGAGATTAGAACGAAGAGATGGACCCGCGAGAGGAATCATTCTTGAAATAAAGGAGGAAATTGGATTAGGACCTTCCGCAAATTTGGTACTCATAGATGGGATTCTTAGAGTGGGTGATAATATCATAGTAGCCAAGAGAGACAAAGCAGTCGCCACTAGAATAAAGGCCCTACTTCTTCCAAAGCCTCTTGACGAGATGCGGGATCCACGTGATAAATTCAAACCCGTGGCTGATGTTATGTCTGCAGCCGGAGTAAAAATTACATCCCCCGATTTAGAGGGTGTACTGGCTGGAAGCCCATTGTATGTATTCGAGAGCAAAGAAGAAGAGGCAAGACTTAGACCAGTAGTTGAAGACGAAATCAAGAACACGGTTGTGGCTGACAATGACACACAAGGCGTGATATTACGATGTGATACCATAGGGTCTCTTGAGGCAATCAGAGACATGTTAGGAAAAGCAGAAATCCCAATACAGAAAGCGGATATAGGTCACATTACTAGAAGAGACGTACTCGCCGCATCAGCCGTTAAAGAAAAAAATCGATACTTGGGCGTTGTCCTAGGTTTTAACGTAAAGATTCTTGATGAAGCAAATACGGAGGCTCAAGAGCGAGGAATACAGGTTTTCAATGAAAAAGTGATCTACAACCTAGTTAGGAATTATACTGACTGGGTAAATTATCAGAGAGAACACGAAGAGTCTATACTATTTAACGAAATACCACCTGTCTGTCAATTTCAATTTATGAAAGGTTTTGTGTTCAGAAGAAATTATCCAGCCGTTTTTGGAGCCGAAATTCAGATTGGGAAACTTCGGCAGAAAGTTGAGGTGATAAACGAGGCAGGAAAAAGGATTGGGATAATTCACCAGATCCAGGAAAATGGTAAGCCAATTGATGAGGCAACTCAAGGGGAACAGATTGCGGTATCGATAAAGGAAATATCGGTTGGAAGACAAGTCAATGAGGGAGATATTTTCTACACTAATTTAAAGAGCAAAGATGCAAAGATGTTAATAGAACGCTTTAGCTCGCGACTGGCACCAGATCAAAAAACACTTCTAGATAAAATAATCTCTATGAAAAGAAGTGTTGATCCATCATATGCATATATCTAAATCAATTAACTCCTTTACCCTGTGATGGTGCACTTTCGATATCGTATGCTTTTCAATTATTGATACTTTTGCAACAGCCCTTCTAATCCTTTCTCTCCTACTGCTCCCACTGCTCTGTCTATGGCTTTACCGTTCATAAATACAATAAAAGTAGGTATCGCATACACATCAAACCTCATTGCGATTCCTTGATTATCATCAACATTTAGTCGACCGAAGTTCACTTTCTGAGAATATTTTTTTGCAAGCTTGTCAAAAATTGGCAGCATAAACTGACATGGGCCGCACCACGTAGCCCAAAAATCTACTAAGACAGGCTTATCTCCTGAAATAGTATCATCAAAGTTTTTTTCTGAAAGTTCAACTAATTGAGCAGCACCAGCAGCCGCCGAAGGTCCATTGGCAAAGTGTTCTTTATTACTCATGCTCTGACCTCAGTACCACCAAATTAATATATAAGATTTTTTTGACAGCTTTATCCTAATTTTCCGAGTTTTAGCACGACTAGGACCTATAGACTTTGAAGTCCTGGTTGTATTAGTTCATCCTCGATCCATAGCATGGCCATATTCAACATGTTCAAAGGTCTACAATATATCGTACTATAAATTTGCCCTGGTTCTTAGTCACATTCATTTCGTGGTAGGTTATGGCCTTTACTTCAACTTTATAATGATGCTTTCGCCTTAGGAAGGATTCTCCCTCACATTCACTTGATAGGAAATAGCTACTATTTTGCCGTTCTATCTTTACATGAAATTTGGCCAATGCTATATTGTCAACCAAGAGCGCCATCAATACCTTCTCTAACCAACTGTACAGAAGGCTTACTAGATCAAAACCAGCAGTCTGGATGATCGTACGTTTGACTAGATTTACTCTTGACACATCACAAACTATGTTAATTAGAGCCTTTGCAGAATTTGCAAATGCCTCATTTAAAGTCCGTCCGTACGCTTCAACCATTGCATCACTCACATGTTCAATGTATCGATATTCAGCATTGGGCACACTTATACTTAGTACTGACGATTATAATAAGAACAGCAAAATCTAAATTAAAACAATTGATGTTTCATGTTGTGAATGCGGAACTCCCTCGTGGAATGAGAGATCTGGACTCAGATACACTAGAGGAGATAAATTACGTGCGAGAAAAATTCTTTGAATCTGCTCATCTATATAACTTTACTACAATGGAGCCATCACCTATTGAGACGCTCCAAACGCTTGAAACAAAATCTGGGCCATCTATATCAGAAGAAATTTACGGTATGACAGACAAGGGAGGGAGAAATATTGGCCTAAGATTCGATCTGACTGTCGGTTTGACTAGGTTTGTTACTAGGCGAAGGGATCTCAAGATGCCAGTAAAGATAGCCTCATTTGGGGGTGTATGGAGATATGACGAACCGCAGTTTGGCAGGTATAGGTATTTTCATCAATGCGACCTAGAAATCTATGGATCTCAAAACCTTGCCTCTGATGCAGAGATAATTGAATTCATGTATTCATTTCTGAAAAACTTAGGCCTAGACGTAACTATTGAGATAAATAATCGACTCTTAGTAGAAGAATTCGTTCGAAAAAAACTCAACATTTCTGACGATACTATTGTTTTCGATATTTTTAGAATAATGGATAAGGTTACAAAAAAGGGCTCTCAGGCGATATTCAAGGAATACGAAAACAAAATTGACAGATACATTTTGGAAAAACTAATTGCTTTCTCGAGCATACGGATAGTCGATCCAAATGCTGTAGATAATGCTCAATTGCTAGGACTGGAGAATTGGAAAACGATGACTGAGTTAATGGAAATGCTTGAATCTAGAAGGATCAGAAATGCTGCGATTAACTTAGGGATCGTTAGAGGTCTAGATTATTATTCTGGGGTTGTATTCGAAGCCTATGACGCGAAAACTAACCTTGGAGCTCTAGTAGGCGGAGGACGCTATGACAAGCTAACCGAATTATTTGGACGGCAGAATTTAGGAGCGACGGGCGCGGCAGCTGGGGTAGAGAGAATCCTCCTTGCTCTTCGACAACAAAACCTAATTCACAAATCACGCAGCCACGTTGTCTACGTTGCGTCCACTCCAGGTATAACTAGAGCCAAAGTCGTGCAGCTAATATCCTCTCTCAGAAGCAATGGATTTATAGTTGAGTATGATCTTCAGGATCGAACTCTGACAAAGCAGTTAGTGGACGCATCATCAAAAAATGCCTCTGTGGCTATCATACTAGCACCCAATGAGCTTGAACTGGGGGAGATTATTTTTAAATCTTTGAAAACAGGTAAGGAAAGAAAGTTGCATTTAGAAAAATTGGTCGAAGAATTGAGACATGAAATTAGCAACGTATTGGACAAATGATCCCGTTCACTTGGGCAATTGAGCAATTAGGATTCGAGAGAATATATAATATAGATGGTTTGTTATTTTATTCCTTGAAACATGTGAGATATGAATTAGAGGGCATGGGTGATTAAGATGGTCGATTTAGGAAAAGACATATTATCTCCTTAGTGACATATAGAGGGATCTGGTAAGCGAATGACAACTATGCTGGAGAATTCTTCGTTTCTCATTACAATTGGAATGTCTTTATTGTTCTTATTGTTAGGAACGATTGTAGGATTTGTTATAATAAGGAAGTCAGAAAAACAAAAAGGTTCGCATTTTATGAATAACAATATTAGGCCTTTTGCTTCTACCTCTGAGCTGAAAGCATATTTGTCTTCCTTAGAATTCGAAAGGAGGCTCACAGCCGAATCACTAACTCAGGTCTTCGAGGCTATGCATGCGGGCAAAATAAGTTCTCTTGAATACGATAGGCTCATTCTGCAATACGAGGAGAAACTAAAATTTTTTGAGAGAGAAATCTCAGAATTACGATCGACCTCCGATCTGAACGAACTTCAAGCCCTACGAAACGACCTAAATTATTTCCTACAGAATAAGATGAAGCAGGTCGACGAGAAATTGAGTCAAATATTACAGAGTGATTCTCATATTGAATCAAATCCAGATCTCTTGGAAAGGTTTGTTACCAGAGACAACAGGGGGAAATTCGATCAGATTCGAGATCGCTCTACTCTCTTATCTCATCGCACCAAGACATTTATCAACCAAGAGAAGAGGATACAAGATACTCAGAATGAAATAATGACGACATTGGAACGGTTGGGAGGACGATATGCCGACAGGAACCAAGAAGGTATGAAAACATTATACAGCACGAACAAGAATGCTCTAGCAGGCTTTGACATCGGCTAGATTAACGGTTTTCTGATTGTCATCTATTTTTCATCCAATATATTTCTCCACGTTAACTGTCTCTATCCCTTTAAATAAGAAAACCTGAGGAAAATATTGACCGATGGCAAACACTCGAAGTTCTCTTGATTTGGCTAGCGGGGATAGAATGAAGAGTTTATTTCAACACATCAGGAGTCACTACTTAAGTCCAAGAAGTCGAGTTGTCGGTCTAGGTAGTGGAAAAACGGTAGCAGATCTTGTATCCCACATTGGCACTCTGCCCAATAGGCAGTCCCTTAAGTTCATTGTTTCCTCCCTGCAAATTAGGTTGGAAGCAGAACGAAACAAATTGAATGTTATGTATGGGGGTGAAGCTTCTGACATCCATATTTTATTTGACGGAGCAGACCAATTAGACTCTGAGTATCACATGATAAAAGGAGGCGGCGGGGCTTTATTCAGGGAGAGGATTTTGTTCTCGGTAGCAAGAAAAATAGTCATCCTAGCTGACTCTTCCAAATATTCCCATAAACTCAATCGGTCGATTCCTGTTGAAGTTCATCCATTTGCACGAAAATCGTTTATTGTTAAAATACACGACTTGAATACCCGGGTTACCGATTGTAGGCTAAGACAACTTCAAAAAGGGTTTCCATTCTTCACCGAAAATGGAAATATTATTTATGACATTAGCTTTGAGTCCCTTTCCTCACCTGGAGAATTGGTAAATGAAATCAGAAGTATCCCGGGGGTAATCGAGGCTGGCATATTTCCGAGGCCGAAGAATGCCGTATATTATAAGCTCCATGAAGACGAATCTTTTGAAGTGATTACCTTTTGATTATAGTTGTTGATCTCTCTCAGGCACACTGTACGAATTGACCGTAACCCAGCGAAGAGCCATCAATCTTCCCATGTTCCATGATTACACGACCTCTTACGATAGTCATAATGGGCCAACCCCTTAATTCCCATCCGTCGTAGATTGTGTAGTCAGAGTGAGACTGTAGTATTTCTGGCGATACCTTTTGCCTCAATGATAAATCAATAACGACCAAATCGGCATCTGAACCTGGTTGAATGGTACCTTTCTTTGGATACATGCCAAAGATCCGCGCCGTGTTATAGCTTGTAATTTGTGATACTTTTAACAAATCAATCCTACCTTCATTGACTCCTTTGCTTAATAAGACCGGTAGCAGAGTCGCCGCACCAGGAAAACCAGATAGAGTAGACCATAAATCTCCGTTCCCTCGCTTTAAGGACATAGTATTGGCAACATGATCACTTCCTACGGTATCAATTAGTCCGCTTGCCAGTGCCCGCCATGTAAATGCAACATCATCTCTTGTCCTCAGAGGGGGGACTACTTTTCCAAGTATATTGCCATAGTCTGTAGAATGTGTCAAATAATGGGGACATGTTTCAGTAAATATTCGGCCTGGATAGATAGTTTTTTCCCTCGTAGCTGCTTCTATTGCTAATCTAGAACCCAAATGGACAAAGTAAATGCGGCAATCTGAACTCCTAGCTTGTCTAGATACTTTCAAAATAGTATCTGCCTCAGATATCGGCGGTCTGCAGTTCGACCACGTCTCTAATGGATTACGGCCAGGATTTTGGGTCTTTTTTTCTTCTGCCTTGGCTTCACCAATTTTTCTTGAGCACACTAGAGAGTCTTCAGCATGAACAAGGACAATGGAATAAGCTTCTGAGGCTTTTTTCAATGTTGCGACGACTAACTCTGGGGTAATGTTGATCTCTTGATTAACGATACGATTACTTCCGGGTTCTTGGTCCATAGATATTGAATTTAGGTCAGATCCCAGATTCAAGTAAAGCTTGAATGAGTTTATCCCTTTCTTTTTTAGATCTTCAATTTCCCCTACCTGACGAAGATTAAATAATGAAGCATGTATTGCGTAATCAATATAATGCGCGCCACGGCTAGCATTCAGTTGCTGATTAATTTTCTCATAACTGCCGCCAAGTCTTATCATTCGAATTATTGTGGTAACACCACCAATTGATGCGGATCTCGATTCTGTAGCCGCTGCCTTTTCTATCGGAGTATACACACCATAATGTACATGTGGATCGATGACACCCGGTAGCACATATTTTCCGTTCACACTAATTTTTTTATCTGCACTAACATTATTGACGGACCTTAGGACTCCCTTTATTTTTCCATTTTCAATCAAAATACTTGCATTGGGAAGAATACCCTTGTTTGGAATTACGAGAGAAGCTTCACAAATAAGAGTGTCACACATGTTTTTCAATATGCAGCAGAGTATTGGTTGTGTTAATTGTTCTATTAATTTGTCGGATCCATACGAAATTAACTCTCGTTTCTAGTAAGCGAACTTTAGACATTCCAAACCTACTAAGATGAAAGTACTCCGTTCTTATTGTGGAAAAAACATACCGACTCAACTTTTAATGGAATATCAAGGCTGAGGAAGATCTTAGCAAGATTAAGATCGTGTTGCTGAATCTGGAGGTAGGACACGGTTACAGGATAATCTTGTCCTAATAATCCACAGTGTAGTTGTTAGATTTCATAATGATAAGTAAATATAAAAAAGGAACAATTAATTGTCTTAAGAATGGAACAGTACTTCCAAGACTTTTGCGAAACGATCATTAAAACCGATCCATCAATTAGATTCATCGGGATAGCCGACGGTCATGGACGCATCTTAGCTACGGCCGAACGACCAGGGCTCGAACCCCTGTTGAACCAGCAAGAGACAGAGCAATACGCTATAACAGCTGCCACGAGACAATATACAAGGATAAGGTGGCAGCATATTTTGGGCAAGATAAGTTACACTTGTTCTCATTACGACAAGTTACTCCGATCTACAATACCAATTACAGATGAATCTAATCATCTCTTATATGTCTTGATTTTCACCTTCGATGTAACGACCGAAAACTTTCATGAGATTATTACACAAAAGATTATTCCATTAGTCGATAAGAATATTGACCATTTTTTTTCGCTTTCTGCAATATAATCGATTCCCTTGTGTCTTAGGTGGACGATGAGATTATGATGATAGATTTATGAGATCTATTGCTAAAGTAATTCGAGAACCGTGAAGAGAGATAGTCTTGCCAGAAAATCGGTTCATCTACGATTCACTCTCTTTCTTGTATGATTCCCAATGGGATTTTAGTAACCACTTTTTTCTTGCGGTATCATAGGCGTAGACAAATGGAAAAGTACTTTCCTGTATCTTGGTCAACTCTGTGGAGATGGCATCTACTAAATAATCAATCTTTTCAATTGCCATCTCGAATTCCTTTGGTAATGTGTCATTGAGCAATAGCACGACATCTTTATGAATAATTTCTTCATTTTCGATGATACCTTCGAAGGACAATTGAATTTCCAAACCTCTTCTGCCTCTTCTTTTCCTCATATCCTTTAGAACATTTTTTATGCTAAACCATCCTTCAGCAAACATCTCAAAAAATGGCTCACAGAAGGGGAAGGGGAAATGAATCTTAATGATACCTTGCTGTGTTTGATCATCAAATAGAAATTCTCGATCATCTTCAATTACTTGAAAGTTCTTATTTAAAATATTATAGATTGTCTCAGATTCGGAAATCGAAATACCGCTGTGCGAGAACTTCAAACTTGTACTTTCGTTGGACATAATCGAATATTATAGGGGAATACTTTTAACTTAATCCCAATAGTTGATTCAATCGGATCAGAATCCGCATCGCCAAATTACCGAAAACCCAAGCATTACAGATTGTTAATATATAATATATTGGCTCAACGCCAATAAGGAACCTAATCCATTCTAGAATCCGTCATATAACATAAATAAACCACCTGTAAGCGATCCATTAAAAATAAATTTAATGGTATGATGGTATCCGAATTCAGGAGATCTGGTGTCACAATTGTATATTGAATTGGAAGAGTGTAAGTAATGTCAACTCAAAATGAACTGAAACAAGGGTATACCTGGGCATGTCACCTGAGTTTCAAGTATTATAAGATCATCAGACTCTCACACTTATAGGGAATGGTAGATGTTCTAGGTATAGTGGCAATAGCCGCTTTTGCAGCCACTGATATAGATGATTTATTTTTACTCATGATGTTCTTCTCATCCAGAATTTATCCTGCTAGTCACGTGGTAATAGGACAGCACTTGGGGATAGGAGTATTAGTGTCTGTAAGCATCATAGGTTCTCTAATTGCGCTAGTTATACCAACCTATATCATAGGACTACTAGGCATAGTACCAATAGCAATAGGTATCAAGGAATTAATTGACAGAAAGAAGGACGAATCTTCCTCAATGCAGACAGTCAAGAGGAAGAACAGGTCATATCTTGCCTTTCTTACCGTTGCGGCCGTAACGATTTCTAATGGTGGTGACAATATTGGTGTATATGTTCCGCTGTTTTCTAAATACAGTACGGCAGGTCAAACTACTATGGTTGCAGCTATATTTATCGCAATGACCACAGTCTGGTGCATTATTGCGTATTATCTAATGAATCATCTCCTGCTTGCTTCTAGGGTTCGACTGATAGGTAGTATCATTATGCCTTTCGCCCTCATAGGACTTGGGATATACATTCTGATTGACTCTTTTCTGATTTTATAAATTCAACGATCCATTTATTCATTTTAGGACATTCAAATGAGTGATGCTGCAGGAGACTCAGCATGTGTTGAAACACTGCTGCAAACGGAAATAGGAGTCCAGGGTCATCCCGCAGATGCTGATGTCCAATACACTTTTGACCCCTAGTAGGATTGGGCGAGTATCATATTAGCGATAGTCATATTCTTTTAATTAAAACCGTAGGAGACTCAACCATGTACCTATGAGAGCGAGTCTCCTGAGGACAATGTTTTCCTATGGCGTGATAATTGCAAAATACGAAATTTAAAGATATAAATTTTTTGTAATAGAGGAATCAGGTCACTGAAGAATGCTTCTGATGTTGGCATGCTTTTGTTTCCCTTAAGAAACTTATCATATACTTCTATCCTCTACTACATTCTAATTATAATGCATCATGACATTTGAACTATAGAAATAAGCAGTTAGCAAAGACTAAAAATGAACAAGGGTAGGTTTAGCAGGATTATGAATTATAGATTATAGGGAATAGCTCTATGACTGTATCAGTAAAGAACGCGGAAAGGTTATGAGCATGAACAAAGTATTTAGGCTAGAATTAAGTAGCAGGCAAAGTGAAGTTTTGGATGCGATGATTGCTGCCAATAATCACTATTCAGGTTTTGGACCAGGAACGGTGAGCATATTCCGGACCATGGTGGGTCAAACTGAACTATCCTGGCAAGATCAAGAACATATACAAAGACAGGTACATCAAGCGAAACAAGGTGAGAAAGAACAACAGTTTACTTTATCAAATACACCCTCAAGAGTTCAGAAAAGAAAACGCCAGAGTAGGCTCACAGAATATATCGAATAAAAACCTCATTTTGTACTTCCTCCTAATTCAAATAATTGTGTCAATGCACCTGTTGTAGATCATCCGTCGACAAGAGATTAGAGAACATTAGTTATGGCTTTTGCTTACTGTTAGACAGCGAAACCACACAAAACAGGAGAAGGGGGTAATAATGGGTTATTCTTTAGTTCTCTCTTTCGGCGCTCATTCTTAGGGTGCTATTTCTCTCACACTTACCTCTCTAAGATACCCCTTGGTTATATGATTCATACGCATGTATATCCCAGAAAATGCTGGTAAGTTCCATACCTGATTTACAGATTTAATTGGATAATCAAGCACTGCTTTTTGATCACTGTTTATTGCATTAATTGTACGCTCATAGTTTATTTCTCCTTCTTTTAATACTGACCAATTGCCATCATCGATAGTTTCTCCCAACTTTGTATAGGAATTAGAGCCTTCAACCTTATTATACGCCTCATATTTCATATGCTTACCATCATTAATTGCTCTTTGTGTAAATATTACAGACACCCATTTGTTTAATGGAAATTTGAATCTTGAAATATCTTTATTTAAATATACTCCATGAACATGTTCTTTCATAAATTGTGTTCTATCTTTATTAACATAGAACTTTACTGCCATATGACGACCATTAGCTCTTTGATTATCTCTAGCAACATGACCAAAATGATTGGAACATGCACCTACGCTTATCCATTTTACAGCATTATCTAATGTAGATACTATTTTTATGTCTGCCTTTACTTCTACGTTTGGCCCCCAGTGTGTTTTCTGTTTATCTTCTGGTAGGTCATCATGAACGAAAAACCTTAACCACATTGATTTAAACTCTGCTGTTCCCTCTCCATCTATGATAAAATACCCGTCCATAAAATTCGGTGAACCGACTAAACCCTTGATATGAAGAAGTGGGTCATATGTGTCTCTACCAAACTCAGGTACAAACCTTTTCTTGCCATTGTTCCACGTTATAGTAGAAGACCAAGTATTAGTAATATTGTTAAGCGGGGCTGCTCCCGTTGTTGCTGACGCTTCTTTGATATTCTTAAGTAGGTTCGATATACCTAGAGCACCAAGCCCAAGAAACATCGTTCCTGCTCCCATAAGTTTCACAAATTGCCGCCTTGAAAATTGTTTATCCTCCAAGCCGTATTGCTCGTCAGACAATATTCCATAGGTTATGTGCAATTATTAAAAGACTGTCATACTTTTAACAATGTAAATTTATTGATAAATTCCAATGACTCATTGATTGGGTCTAATACATAATCCAATTCCATAGGTGGATCTCGATAAGGAAAGATCTTGATAGTTAAAGAGATTCATAAAGTACTTTTGGATCTTATCTCTATGGTCGTATATTCATGTAAGAAATGCGGTGAATTAAATTATCTTACTCCCCATGCATTTTGGAATATCATAGACTTTGGTGCCAAATGCGAAAAGTGCGATACGATAAATACGATAACCCTAGAGAAAGGAGAACTTAAGAAACAGGTTTAGAATTAGAATTTCCTATATACCACGCTCACTATATGATATGTGATTAATGTCGTATTCAGGAGGGTAAGAGAATTGCTCATAACTTCTGGTATGGTTATAGGAGCATTTGTTGTGTTCGTTGGGGTAACGACTGCGATAGCATATGGGTCAACTAATCAAAGTTCAGAAACTGTTCAAAAAATTTCAGAATATAAAACTACTACTGAGAATTCAACGGAAAACCCTGACAAAGCATATCTAATGATTGTGTCACTCGCACCTTGGCAAGCGTCAATAATGGACTCGAAATGATTTTACTACTATAGACGGTGTCGGGACTAGGACACTTGAATTTGAATGTACTCGAGGGGGTCTTAGTACCTATTCTGTGTCTGTGCTAAAACAGACTGAAGGACATTTGTCTTTGGATCTCGTCCAAGGTGGGAAAATTATAGATAGAGGTAGTACTACAGCGCAATATGGTATTGTATCCCTTTCTGGGGAGTGCAACAAACCTGGTTAAATGACATTTGCATCCAAACAAGAGAAAAGGGAATTTATAGAAAATAGTCTTGTAGCATCAATCATAGTTTTTGTGGGTGTTGTGGTTAGCCTTAGAACCCAAATATTTTAATATACAATTTACAGGGTTAAAAATAAATTTAACACCTGCATCTGAATCGTAGTGATCCCCCCGGGATGTAAAATTGTGTACGTCCTTCTCGATGGAGTTGGAGATCTCCCCAGCCCTCAATTAGATGGGCTCACCCCCCTGCAGTCTGCCTCAACCCCATCATTGGATCTCTTGGCAAAAAGGGGATTGATGGGCCAGGTAATAACAGTGGGTCATAATATAGCCCCTCAATCAGACATAGCCGTGTTTAACATGTTAGGTTATGATTTTAGAGACGAAGCGTATGTTGGAAGAGGTGTTATCGAGCTGATAGGATCAGGGATCGACTTTCGAGAAGGTGACCTTGCAGCGCGAGGGAACTTTGCTACAATTGATGAAAATGGCCGTATACTCGACCGAAGGGCTGGAAGAGATATTTCAGAACAAGAGGCCAACACGATTTGTGAAAGCCTTTCTTCCAAAGTCAAGTTCAACGACCCAGACGTTTCATTTGTCATTAAACCAACAACTGGACATAGATTGGTAGTCAGATTCAGGCACAAAAAACTTACACTTTCAGACAATGTAAGCAATACCGATCCAGCTTATGACAAAGTTTCAGGGATAGGAGTCGCTAGAATATCTTCATTCCAAGACATGATTGAATCAAGCAGGCCAAGTGACGATTCTCTCGCCTCCCAAATGTCCGCTCAACTAATGAATAATTTTAGTGACCAGACCATTGGTATTTTGAAAAACCACGAAGTAAATAGACAAAGAGAATTTTCTGGGAAAAAAGCTGTAAATTGTGTACTTCTCCGTGATGCTGGGAACAGGATTCCGAAACTTGAGCCTATTGGGATGAAATACGGAATGAAAATAGCCGCTGTGGTTGATATGCCCGTAGAAATTGGTATAGCAAATATTCTACAGATGAAATTATTACCCTCTGGCAGAGTGGATGATTATGAACACAAGGCGCTGGTAATCTCTTCAAACATCAATAAACACGACCTGATTTATGCCCATATCAAAGGTCCTGACGAATTTGGGCACGATGGTGATGCCGAAGGAAAAAAGAAGAATATTGAGAAAATTGATAGGATGTTTTTCGCAAAGATTTTGGAGATATCAAAATTAGAAGATATAGCTATTGTTATCTCAGCAGATCATTGTACCCCCTGCATAAAGAAATCACATAGTCCAGACCCGGTTCCACTCTTAATCTCTAACACACGCCTAAATGGTAATAGTGACGTTAGATTTACAGAAGAGTACGCAACTAAGGGCATTCTCGGGAGGATTAATGGAGTTCAAGTGATACCCACTGTTTTGCGAACGGTTAGTACACTATAAAGTCAATGGATCTATTTCTGATTAGATATTATTATGTAGCTGCTGAATACGACTCTTGGGTGCACCAAACTGCCAAACTGCCAAACTATCAACCGAGATCTATACCAAAGTTAATGGGTTCGTTACCTAGTGAAAGAATCCCCATAATTATTATTCTGAAGTTTTACTAGAGTCGGCCCGTCAACAATGTGCCCTTACATTCTTCACAAATTTGTTCATCAATTTCTGATTCCATGCTGTGGTGGACGTCACAGATTATGAACGTGGATCGCATATAGATGCACAACTCTACAAATTTTGCCATGGTACTAGGAGTATAGAGCTTATTTGTTGCAAGATCCCTAGCAATGTCTTCTATCATGGCCATGACCTTAGGCGTTGAAGAAAGTCGTAACATAAGTTGAGTATCGCCTCTGGTACCTCTGACATAATTGCTCACTGCTGCCTGAGTAACCCCTAATACTTTAGCAACCAATTCCTCCTTTAGGCCATGTTCTCTGGTTAACTTCTTAGCTAGCAAGGATCGGACTGCAGGGATTAATGATCTAGCTTCTATTTCTGAGGGTAACAGCATACGTGTGGGTATTCTAAAAATTTATCGAATTATTATATAAAGGTTATCTAGTCGCCGACGACGACCTTCCCTTAAGTTAGGTGAATACATGTAATTTCGCACTTTTATGGGTAACATCAAGTCATACTTAAATAGACCGAACTTTGAATCTTGAGTAAATGGGAGAAATCAACTTTCTTCTTCCTATTATTCATATTAATCTTGGGAGGAGTTTCATTTCTGTATGAGCGTAAAGTTTGGATTCACACAAGGGCTTAACGTAGCCCGGCTTGGTTTAGATGAAGGTCAGGTTATGACTGCTTGCCAAATAGCCGACAGAATGGATTACGACTCAGTATGGATTATGGATCATTCGAACGTACCTCAATGGAAAAATGCCGTTGTCAATGACGCCTGGTTGATGCTCGCTGCAATTGGTGCGGTTACATCACATGTTGAGCTCGGGGCGTGTGTAACAGACGCTATAAGACGTCATCCTTCAAGTATTGCCCTATCGACAATAACTCTAGATAGAATAACAAAGGGTCGGGCGATCTTGGGTATTGGTGCTGGTGAAGCACAAAACGTAGTAGACTTTGGAATTGAATTCTCTAAACCTGTTTCCAAGTTCAAAGAACAACTGGAGGTAATAGAGAGGCTATTTGAATCAGAACCCGATCACCGCGTAAGCTACAAGGGCCAATACTATGCACTCTTGGAAGCTTGTCTTCAAGCGAAAAGCATACGAAAGCCCCGACCCCCAGTATATATTGCAGCCGGTGCTCCTAAGACTCTAGAATTATGTGCAACGTACGGCGATGGTTGGATCCCAATAGGTTATACTCCTGAATTATTCAAACATCATGCTAATGTGATCCGGGATCATGCGAAGGAAATTGGGAGAGACCTAAATAGATTTCACTTCGCAAACGATGTCGACGTATACTTCACAGATGACGGAGAGGAAGCTTGGAATAAAATGAAGAACGCAGTAAAAGTTAGTTTATACAAGCCTGAGCTTCTCAAGGTGCACAATATCCCTCAGGACTCTGAGTTCGATTTTAGGCGATACTTTACTGAATACGCCATGAATAAGCCTGAACTCATGGAGCAAATGAAGAGAGCCGCACTAAAGATTCCTGATGCCGTCGCTCGAACCGCGATTGGAGTTGGAAAACCAGATGATGTAATCCAGATGCTGGAGAGATTTATTGGTGCAGGAACAAATCACTTCATAATTCGGTTTTGGGGCGATGGGTACTTCAAGAATATCGAGACTTTCGGTAATAAAGTAATCACCTACTTCAGGGATCAAGATCGTTCCTAACTTCAGAAATAGTAATCCAGGATGTTATTTTTTTGAGTCTGATTGTCTACTTGCAGTGATTTGTGTCGTCGTTTCAAAGGCTCGGCATCAATTCCCATACCTCTTAGTGTGTGGGCAAATTCGGCGGAAAATCCGTGAAAAGTATATACTTTACGTGCTCGAGATGCTAACACCAATCGAACTAGCTCTTTGTAATCGCAATGGTCGCTTAATGGAAGAGCATAGTCCAGTCCCATCGTAAACCTGTAGGCTTTGTCCATTGCCCAACCGCTGAATCCTATCGTAACTGCCCTATACCTTTCTTTCATAGTTTTAACGTATCCTGACCTGGCAGCTCCAAGGGGTAGTATCATTAACCACGGAGCCGATTTTTCTAGCAAAAAATTCTGTTTCACATTAGAAACTACTGTCCCTTCTTTTAGTCGAATCCCAAAGTGTCTGTAAACAACATTTATTTTTTCTACTGAATCATGAATATATAGTGGTGCCCAGTGTTGAAACAATTGGATGAGGAGTTGAGCCTTGCCCAGAGGATATCCCATGAGTATCACCGACACGCCTCTATCGAACATCTCACCAATTATTTTATTGGTCGTGTGTACGACATCATAAACTGGGGGGAAAACATACCTGGGAATTCCAAATGTTGACTCCACGATCAATATATCCGCTTGAGGAATCCTAGCGCTGCCCATGAATCCTCTTTGTCTTGTCGATATGTCGGCAGTGTAATAGATTTGGTCGTTGATTAACAAACCCCTTGACCCTAACACATGGCATGTATCAATTAGATCATATCCATCAAAGCAATCTTTACAACTTGCTAGGGACAGAGCATTGCCACGCACGCGAGCCAGACGCGAAGTCGCTTCTGAAGCCAAGACTTCTCTTGCGTAGACAATATTCTTTTTACCTGTCGTCATTAAATGATCGGAATGAGCATGAGAAAAAAACATGATATCAGCTTTCGATTCTCTGCGAGGATCGAGTAGAACCCTCTGGCCTTTGTTAGAAACTACAATCCCGCTCTCAGACACCTCTACTATGGAGCTCAAATTAGACAAGAATCTCTTTTCTTCGAGCTGGACTTATTTTAATTTTGGCGTAGAAAAGTATCGACCAGATTCATGTTTATTTTCATTTAAGTCATTTTTGCACTTAGAACCTTTTCAATACATTTTTGACAGTAATAAGGGATTTCAAAATTATTCAGCGTACGAGATTTTTTATAAATAGGTTCTATGGAGTTCGAGATCGATCAGTTTTCTTAGCCGCTAAACGTTTAAACTCGTTTTTGCATATTTCCAATGTGCTCAAACTAGCCATTCTCATTTCGGGGCGAGGAACCAATATGAAGTCCATTCTAGAATCAATTCATAAGCGTTATTTGACCGGAGTCGAAGTAAGGGTTGTAATTTCCGATAATGCTCAAGCAAATGGCCTCGAGATTGCAAAAGACTTTGGAGTTAGGACAGAAACCCTAGAATATCCCAATATCAAAGGATGGGCGTACGACAAAAACCTGCTTGAGGTTCTAGAAAGTTATTACGTTTCTCCTAATGACGGGTTGATCTGTTTGGCTGGGTACATGAGGATCCTAAGCCATGAAATTGTAGAAAGATACAAGATGCACATCATTAATATTCATCCTTCGTTACTTCCATCTTTTCCTGGTTTACATGCACAGAGACAGGCTCTTGAACACGGAGTAAAGGTGACAGGCTGTACCATTCATTTTGTGGAAGACAGGGTAGATTCTGGATTAATATTACTTCAACAACCAGTAAGAGTTCTCGATTCGGATTCAGAAGAGACGTTATCTGAAAGAATACTAATAGAAGAACACAAACTTTACCCTCAAGCAATTAGACTAATAGCGGAAAAGAAAATATCGATTCACGATCGCAGGGTAAAATTAATATAGAAACCGTTGCGAGTCAAAGGCGTTGTGGTTCTCATAACTTTCAAAAGGTTATGTATACATCAGTCCCATCAAGTATGTAAAAATCGAATTCTAGTAGCATGGTTGCAAAAATAATCAACGGTCAAACAGTGGCTGCAAGCGTACAAGAACTGGTCAAACACCAAGTCGAAAGATTAGCTAATAATGGTGTGAAGCCATGTCTTTGTACAATTCTAGTTGGTGAAAATCCATCTTCGATTTCATATATCAATAGGAAACAGAAAGCTGCTCGTGATGTAGGAATTACAACAAAAGATTTGAGGTTCAACGACACATTAAGTCAGAAAGAACTACTCCGGGTAGTAACTGATCTTAATTCTGATACCAATGTCCATGGGGTTTTGGTGCAACTTCCGCTGCCTAGACATTTGGATCAGAACGCTATCATTAGCGAGCTCTACCCTATCAAGGACGTAGACGGTTTGACTCCTTTCAATTCTGGTATGATAATGAAAGGAAAACCTGCAATTACTCCATGCACCCCAATGGGAATTTTAGAATTGCTGGATTTCTATAAAATCAATGTAGTAGGAATGGATGTAGTTATAATTAATAGGAGTAGTCTTGTTGGGAAACCATTGTCTTGTTTGCTCCTCGATAGGGGATCAACTGTGACGGTTTGCCATTCCAGATCGAAAAAGTTAGAAGAAAAGCTAATGAGATCAGAGATGATAATAAGCGCAGTTGGGAATCGCGAACATTTTACCCTGTCTGGCGATATGGTAAGGCCGGGGGCTGTAGTAATTGATGTTGGAATTAGCAGACTCAACGGGCAGATATGTGGAGATGTTGACTTTGGTTCCGTTCGGACTAAAGCCTCGTGGATTACTCCAGTGCCTGGAGGGGTTGGGCCGATGACGGTAGCCATTCTACTTAGAAATACGGTAGCCGCCGCTCTTTCGGCCAACGGAATGGAAAACAAGTCCATATATGACCAATATAGCGACTGAGAAAGTCAGAATCAGAAGATCGTTGTTGGAGAGACGAAACGAGTTATCATCAGACGAAATTTATGATAAAAGTCAATTCATACAGCTCCATGTTCTCAACTCTGTACAGTTCTTGACATCCGGAACTGTGGGTGTCTATATACCAATAGGAAGTGAGGTTAGGACAGAAGTGATCATTCGAAAGGCGATTAATGCCGGTAAGAAGGTAGCCTTGCCTAGGATTGAGTCAGAAGGGATAAGGTTCTATCAATTCCATGATAAGAATTTCAGGGAGGGGCTGGTATTAGGCAAATTTGGAGTGAAAGAGCCGTATAATATCGGAAAGAGAGTAAATAGGATTGACTTACTCATAGTTCCAGGTATAGGATTTGATAATCAGGGTTCGAGAATTGGTTATGGCCGAGGCTATTTTGACGAATACCTTCGGAAGACGAAGGTTTCATTTTCAATGGGTCTAGGATACGAGTTTCAATTAGTGCCTTATGATCTACCTCAATCACCATCAGATCAACCGATAAATGGTTTATCGATAGAAACAGGGCTTGTGATCTTCAGGTCTAGGACTAGGCCTTACCAATCGCTATCCAACTACTAACCCTATGTCAGTCCTATAATGTTCTTCTCCAGGACCCCAACCTAACCTTAGAACAGTTTTGTACGCTTTTTTTCTCGCTGAATCAATGTCTCGTCCAGTAGCCGTGACACTTAAAACTCGTCCCCCTGCAGTAAGGAGCCGGTTCATTGGTGCCTTTTTTGTTCCTGCATGAAAAATTGAAACATTATGAGAGGCATATGAATTCAGTCCGTAAATTTCTTGGTTTCCTTTATGTTTCCCAGGATATCCCTTTGAAGCCATGACGACACAGACAGCAGCATCTTTGTTCCATTCAATAGGTGGCATACGGTTTAGTTTCCTGTCTATCGCAGCTTCCACGTAAGGGTATAGGTCCGACTTCATCCTAACAACGAGTGCCTGGCATTCTGGATCACCCATTCTGGCATTGAACTCTAAGACGTAGGGGAGTCCATCTTCACAATCTAGCATTAGACCGGCATATAAGAACCCTGTGAATGGGGTTCCCAGAAGTTTCATGCCCCTGATCGTCGGATCTATAATGTCATTTATTATATGAGCCTCTAAATTCCTGTCAACATCAAGTACTGGAGAGTATGAGCCCATCCCCCCAGTATTCGCACCCCTATCATTATCATATACTCTTTTATGGTCCTTGCTGGTCGCAAGAGGTACTATTGATTCCCCATCGCTAATTGCTATATATGACACCTCTTTCCCAGTAAGTCTTTTTTCAACGACGACTTTACTACCGGCGTCGGCGAATTTCTTATCAAGCATGATAGTGCGTAGCGCCCGAATGGCCTGCTGTTGGGTTCTACAAACTATGACTCCTTTACCTGAAGCCAAACCATCGGCCTTTACCACGAGCTTCCCTGTCTGAGATTTCACATAATCTTTGGCATCTCTGTAAGAGGAAAATACAGCGAACGGAGCTGTTCTTATCCCTTCCCTCTCCATGAAATGCTTACTGAACGCCTTACTGGATTCCAGCTTCGCTGCAGCTCTGGACGGTCCAAAGATCCTCAACCCCTTATTCATAAATTCGTCAACGATTCCTTTTGCTAATGGACTTTCAGGTCCAACAATGGTTTCGCAATTATTTTGATCAGCGAACTTCATTATCTTATCGAAGTCTGAATAATCGATCTGGATATTCTTCTCAGTCCCGCCATTTCCAGGACAGTAGAAGATTTCGCTAATGCAGTCGCTCTGATGCAGTTTCCATCCTAACGCATGTTCTCTGCCGCCAGACCCAATAATCAAAAGATTTTTCTGCCTTCTGTTAGGATGCAAGAACACTAGTTCGAAATTCTGAATTATAAACTGTTTGATATCTAAAGGAAAAGTCCTGCGATGATTTCCTTTTATCTGAGATTACCTAGTTAAATATATGGCTGAAGTAGAAGGCAAGGAGCGGCCCAAACGTGGACTGGCCTCAGCGACAGGGTATACTCGTGAACGGGTGGCCAAGCAGGGTGGGACAGCTCCACATCAATCTCGTGGGCTAGCGGCGGCTGACTCAATTACAAGGTCCAGAGTAGCCAAGGCGGGTGGGAGTGCACGAGCGCTCAACACAGAAGGATTGAGGACAGCTGGTAAAAAAGGGGGAGAGGTGGTGAAGGCTGAGTACGGTACCTCTTTTTATCGGTCCATAGGGGGGAAGGGAGGTCATTCGGTAAAGGAGAAGTTCGGCATTGAGTTTTACAGGCAAATAGGCGAAAAAGGTGGCGCTATAGTTAAGGAAAAATATGGTCCGAGTTTTTACAGCGACATCGGAAAAAAAGGGGCAGAAAAACTTAGGAACCGTCCATCGAAATAGATGAATATTCTAATTCGAAGGATCAAACATTTTAATCTCCTGCTAAAGTTTGAGCACGTTATTGGATAAATCATGTATTATTGCTCTGATAATTTGATCATATTCTCTGTCTTCAAATTCTAAAGCTGTGAATGTTTTTTCCCTGATAGAATGGACAGTACTTGTCAGATGATAACAGGGCATTCCAGACGAAAGGGACCTGTAATAATAACTTTTGCAGCTGCAAAAACCCAATTCAGGTTCAGCCCAGTACTCCGCATCTTTCCCCACTACGGAACAGATTCTTCTATCGCTTGGACTAAACCTGTGTATTTTAACTGCCGGCGGATTTACGATTTCGCTCTTGCGATGATTCAAAACAGATTCTAATGATGATCTCTATTAATAATCTTGTTGGCACGATTGGCTCAATGATTATCAAAAACTGTACTTATTCGATGAGTTTACTAATATTATATATTATATGTCAAGCATGAATGAATGGATGCAATAAAACCATTAGTGTACTCTAATTGGGATGCCAGACTTTTACGATAGGGAGAATGACTAGCATATGATTATAGATTTATTATGAAGGTGATATAAACCCTCATCATTGAAGGACTACGATTACGTAATCCTATGGCTGGACTATTTCAATAAGAATCTCTCAAGAACCAAGGGTCGAAAGATCAAAAAGGAGCAGGCAATATTTGATCCTACTTTATCTGACCTAATAAGCGCTGCCAAGGAATCGGGATTTGACCCCAAAAATGATCAGATTAACGATGGGGCTCGCTATCCAAGAAGGGCGTTCGTAAAGTCCGGTTATATCGCACTCCCAAAAAATGATTCATACAAGAAAAACATATTGATAATTACCCTTGCACAGAGAATGCTGAAAAACAGAATAGATCGGTCTAGACATTGAATCTCTGCATCAGACTTTAACCGATGGTCATCATGGATGAGCTAGGAACAATTATACATGTAGCAAGGAGCGGCAGGATTATTGTAAAAATCGATAATGATGCTAGTAAGATAAAATCAACTGGTGTGTCATTAGTCGATTCATCTGGATTAAGAATCGGGCGAGTACTGGAGATTTTTGGACCTGTATTTTCCCCTTACGCCTCTATACTCCCAAGCAGAAATAAATTAACTGGTATCGTAGGGAAGAAGGTCTTCGTCGCAGATGAGCATCCATTCAGAAAGATGAAATCCAAGCGAGAGCACGGTCACAGACCTAAACATAAGCAGGCACGCCACGAGCATGATTTAGCAAGGAAATAATTCACCACTTAATTATGATGAATTACTAAGTAGATACATTCTATATAGCCTATTAAAATATGCGCATAGAATTGTTAGTCTATTTGTTCGGTCTGGACACAGTTCTGTCTAGGATACATAGTTATGCTTTCGATTCATAATTAGGATTTGAGTTTTATTTCCTTGTAGGTCTCCCAAAATTCGTCGCCTACGTAGTGCAAGTTATCTACGACATAACCCTTAGAGTTACGAAATGCCACCGCACTATCCTCGAGTGCTCTACCTATTGCAAGGACCTTCAAAAATTTCTCGTCCTTGACCGTCACATAATCACCCTTCGCAAAATCATCGTGGGCGGTGATCCCAGGTCGCATTATCTTGGCACCATTGCAAACAAATTTTATCGCTCCCATATCTACTACGACAAATGGAAAAACAGTAAGTGTTTGCACAGTTCCTAAAAAGGGAACTATGGTCCAGCTATCAATCTGGGCAGCAGTGAAAGCCTTAGCGCAAAGTAACCGATGACCTTTTCCTATATCATATGTTATAAAGTTTTTTTCGTCTTCAGATTTGTAAGCATTAGGTGGCCAGCTTCTCCGGATGATGTCTTTTATCGCTGAAGTTTCTCTTTTGGAAAGGATTGATTTCTTCATATACTACTCTAAGAGGTTTTCAAGAGGTACGATTTGTGTTTTCAATAAATTTATCGGGTGCTAATCTTGCTTCCATTGGTATATATTCGCAACCCATCGGCCCGCAATATCTTCCTACGTATAGCGCTTTCGGTCTATAGAGTGCCGGCTTAGGTGCTGCTTCTGCAAACTTTTCTTCAATAATGTGTGCTGACCAGCCCGCGATTCTAGAAATAGCAAAAATGGGCGTATTAAGGTCCATAGGTATGTCCATATCATGGTAGAGTGAAGCACTGTAGAGATCGACGTTAGGGTAGATTGCCTGCTTCTTTTCTTCCATCATGTATTTTTCTGTAACTCTTTCGATTTTCTCAGTAATTTCAAACCAATGGGTCTTCTTCTGGTTCGACATGATCTTAGACAGTCTTGAAAGTACTTCAGATCGGGGATCCGTGGTTTTATAAACGGCGTGTCCCATTCCCATAATCCGCTCTCCTGCGTCTAGATGATTTTTTACCCACTTCTCAACATTTTTTGGATCATTAATGTCGAGTAGCATTTTCATCACCCTAACGTTGGCACCGCCATGCAATTCACCTGAAAGAGCTCCAATCGCACCGCCGGTGCATGAATACATATGGGCTCTTGTTGATGCAATCTCCCTTGCAGCAAATGTGGAGGCATTAAAACTATGTTCTGCATGTAAAATAAGGCATATATCGAGAATTTTTGACTCTTGGGCAGTTGGTTTTTTTCCTCTCAGCATATGTAGGAAATTAGAGGCATGCGATTCGTCCTCTGTCGCCGGCACTATTTCCTTGTGATTTCTAATACGATCCCATGCCGCTACGATTGACGGAATTTTGGATATCAAAGTAATTGCCCGGCCGACATTAGCATCCTTTGTGTCATCGTTAAGATTTTGATCATAGTCTGCCAGTTCGCATACACTCGACTGGAGCACGTCCATAGGCATAGCACTTAATTGTCGATTCTTCAAGCTCATTATTAGCCGTTGGGGAATCTGTCTTGCTTCATGGAGTTTTTCAGTAAAGACAGCTAATTCGTTATTACGTGGTAGTTCACCGAAGAGCAATAGATAGGCAGTTTCTTCAAATGTTGAATGATTGACAAGGTCGAGAATATCATATCCCCGATAAATTAATTTACCATTGTTACCATCAATAGAACAGATCTTGGTATCAGCGACCTCAATATTTCGCAAACCAATGTTCCTTGCGTCCATATGATCATAGATGCGTTAGTGCTAAATATATAAATTGACATTTATGTTTGAATTCCTGAGAGCTTATTTTTCAAGACATTTTGCCACACATAATAATAAACGCACAAAAGGTGAATTATGCCTATCTTCCCTCAAGCAAACCGCGCATTAGATATTATCAACTTAAATCCAAAGCTCAGCTCGTGCACTCCTTAGATCTCAATTTCATCCAAAATTAATGTCAAAATACAAAATGGGGCTTTATTCCATGGAACTGTAGCACAACTCTGCTCCCCCAACCCCAGCATATTTTTGAGCCTATTATCCTAACTAATGGGTAACATTTCTTCACGCAAGTTACTACGGTTTATTGTCAGGACGTCGATCCCATCTCCACTTGACGAATCTCGCTGTATAGACGACTTCATGGCCTTGATTACAAGATTCCTAGCTTTTTCTTCAGACAGGTCCTGTCTATATTCTGCATCCATCACACCTAGTGCCATTTCGGCTCCTGAGCCCACTGAAGCATAATCGTCGGGAAGCAACGATCCGAGTGGATCTAATGTGTATATCTGTGGTTTGTATTCAGTACCACCAACTACTACCTGAGTTAATAGGGGGAAAAACCGCCTTTCGAACATGATTACAGACATTAATTTCGCAATAGAGTTAGTAGCGACAATCCTCTTAGTTTCGAGCTTCCTAATTTTAGCAAGGGCTGAAACCTGTCTAACTAAGACTTGCATATCCGCGATCATTCCGGCACATGCTGCACCGACATTCTCTGTTACTGGAAATACTTTCTTGGTATTCTTATTTACGACGAAATTTCCATAAGATACTCGCTTTTCCGCAGCTAGAATAATACCCTCTTTATAAGAAATCCCTATTGCGGTTGCCCCGGGAAAAAACTGAAATGCCATATCTTACACTGTTCTACATCCAATCTCATTTAGTCTTTTCTATTAAGGAATATATTTGGAGTTGCATGTGGTTCATCAGACTGCTTACAGCTCACTAAACTCTCCATTGTATTCATTGTGATCCAATTTAAACCCAATTTATTTATCATGAAAATTTATCGTCTAAAATATATGGTCTTATTTCTTATTTACTGTGTTGTCATGTATTCTTATTGCCTCAGCCACTAGTCTATTTTGAAGCTCCAATGCATCTTTTCCCTCGGGGTGTCTTGATTCTGCGATTGCCTCGGCCACAATTCCAATGATATGTCTCAGCAAGAACTCATCTCCCCTGATCGCCTCTGCGGTATATGTAGAATTGGCCTTGTTCACGAATACGACGTTTTCATTAGTGAAGCTGTATCTCGAATCAGAGTCATCTTCATATGGGATTACCTTATAGCCAACCTTCTTTAGCGCAAAAGTTTTTTTTAGAACTGGTCGTCTTATCTTGGTTGTAATAACGAGAGGACGTTGTGCATTGCCAGTTGTATCAAAACCAGTTGGACTTGGTTGAGTCATTCCGGTAAAATTGTCGCTCGCGATCAAATCTTGATAGCTGTCCGGGGGGTTTTGCGTAGATAATCGTTCATCACTAGTTTCTGGAATAATCTGAGTTTTTTCCTCCTCGACTATACTGCCTGGTTCAGGGGTTAGTGCTGGTTCTTCAGAAGTAACCGTCTGTGTAAGGCTTTTCTGATTGCGTTTCAAACTATTGCTAGTTTGAGCTCGGCGTCCTGCCTCCTGTTGTCTGACCTCAACGGTTTCGTAGCCTTCAACTTCTTCAGTCTCTATGTTCTCTACTATTGCCTGGCCAAGCACCTTATCTATCTCCTTGTAGATCCGAGATTCCTCCCTTGTTATCAGAACGTCCTCGTATTCGCTCAAACTAGGAATTAATGTATTTGTTATGAAGGTCTGCATATTCAGGAGAAATTTGGAATATTCCTCATCCTCTATTAATGCTGACTTGTCAGCAAATCTTGATGTTAATGAATCGCATCTGACGAATCCAGTCACCCGCTTGAGTTTATTCCCAAATCCAAATGAACTTCTCGTTACTACGTGATTCCCAACCATAATGGCGATTCCGTTTTCATCTTCTGAAAGAGGTCTCTTAGCTATGACTATTTCTCCCGAAATTTTCCCTCCGTCTATGCTGATCCCAAGTCGGTGGCCTTGAATATCCGGCGCATTTATAGCCTCTGCCCCTCTGAAGTCCCATTCTGCAAAAGTTTCTGCCGTCTTGATGAAAACCTGAAATAAGGGTTGTCTTAAAATTGCCAACTTGCGTACTTCTTTTGACAATTTGGTTGGGTCAAGCATTAATTTCGAACCTTTAAGAAACAACTCCGTACCATTTCTTCTTAATGGGGGTTCATTAATTTCATCAAGAGGAGTGTTACCAGAAGAAAGTCTGTCCAGTACAGATGCTTCGAGTAGGAGTGACTTATGGAAATTGTCACGCTTTGTTCGTATCCTCATATTCTGAAAAGAAGTTAGAAAGGACAACCTTCCTGTGCCATACCTACCAGTTCTTATTCTCCGAAGCCTAGGAGAAATTGAATCGAACTTCTTATGAGGGGATCCAAGAAACAAGAATTTTTCCATCCCATCCGCATTCATTCCAGCGTCATCCTCTATCAAGATGGAACCATCCTTAAAGACTGTGATAAGAACTTTGGTTGCATCCTCATCAAAAGCATTCTCTACCAATTCCTTAACGATTTCATTTGGCGAAACCCAAGTCTTGGTGGCAAATTCTCTGAAAAAGGACGGATGTACTTTTAATTCTACTGTCATCGGTCGATTGAGATTTTACAACATCACCTTTATTTGTTGCGTATGAAAACTTGTTTGACAATCTAGTCACATAAGATAGTATAAATAGCTATCCGCAGCTTGAGTTAGGGAAAGATGCAACTTGAAGAGACCATACTCTCCGCTAATGCCTCCGCTATATTTTCTCAGATCCTGAACACTGTAACCTTGCCACTAGATATGATCTCACAAATTCGGTCCTTTATTTTATCTACGTCAAAATCATAGTATGTCCCTTTGGCATTGGCCAGCTTTTTGATGGCTCGCTTTAAGATAGAAATGCAGATTTCCTCCTCAGCCTTCTGACAATGAACATAAGCGGCACATACTAATATAATGCCGCCTATTAGCTCTCTTTCAGGTCCTTTAGACTCTTTCCATACAGATTCGAGTATTTCATGAGCGATCCAGTACTTTTCCTCGTTAAAGTAACATTTCGCTTCAGCGATTGCCGCTTTCCTTTCCCTTCTTTTTTCTATGACGTGATATGAACTCAAATAGTCGCCAATTTCCCGGATCATATATGCAACCCTAGCGATCCTATCATAATCTGGAATACTTATATCATATTCGATATGAAACCTAGATACTCTTGTATCTCTGATGACTATTCCCTCAGAAGCTAGTTCTCTGGCTTTATTCTTTAGCCAAAAACTATCTTTTGGTTGGTAGGACGGATTATGTAGAAATAGCATAAATCTCATAGAACTGCATCTATACCATTTGAGTAAATACATATGCGGTATCAAGTTCTTGGTCATTTGTCCAAAGAGTTGGGAGAGTAACGCAGCCAATAATATTCAACCCGTAGGACTTTATGATGTCTCCCCAGCCCCATGAGTGGCAATCCGTTGCATACTTTCTCAGCATATGACTCCCCATAAAATTAAAGCCAGGTTTGACTCTTGTCTCATATTGATCTCTGGTCTTCGTTATTACGTCTCTTGCCAATATATCTCCTTGCTCAGGGAGACCGGATATGAAAAAGACGGGATTCGATAGATCGAGAGAACTATAGTAGAAGCCAGTAGCATCTACGTTTAGGATCTCAAATTCTACTCCTGTAGTTGAAATGACGTTGTGTTGTAGTACGCTCAAATTAGTATCGATCTCCATGCTTACAGATCTTAACCCCAGGATAGCCGCACAGTATGCTATCCTGCCATCCCCTGATCCGACATCAATTAATTCAGTGTATCCCAATTTTTTAGATATGAAAGCCAAGGCAAAAGCGGACAAAACCCATGTCGGGTAAAAGGGTTGATATGAAGTATCGTATTTCTTGCTGCTAAGCCAATAGCTGTTAATATCGCCCTCATATGATTTACATGGTATGCCGTCTAACATAATATCTATCTGATTAAAATAAATGGGGTTGTTTTGCGCAAACAAATTCAGTTTGTCAAGAAAGTTCTGCTCAATGCCCAATTCTCTTGTTCGTTGACAAGGTATGATTTCTGTAACATAATTTACAGGCGCAAAATTAGTCATGTAGTTTCTTTTAAGCCTAGTAATTTCTGAACAGATATCTTCCAACATTTTCCCCTTGAATGAGGCTTATTTTAGTACACTGATTCCGCGCTTGGCCGCAATCCGCGCTTGTAAGACCTATGCCCGCATTTCGAACAATGATACAGCTTCTTTTTTTTGTATGTATAAATAACATCGTCGTCCTCCATTATACTGTGGATAGTCTTCGACATGCATCGATCGCAGAATCTCGATTCCGTAGCTACAATATTCATCTGATTTCTTTCATTATGATCTAATTGACTTCGATCCTAAAAAGTTGTATTTCTTAGCTATTTGTTTAGCCTTTGAGACAAGAGAACAGGGACCTCTGATGGCGTTTTTGCCACCGGAACATCCGCTTTGAAAAAGCTAGCCAATTTAGAGTCCGCAGAACCATAACTACCATATACGATAGCACCTGCGTGACCCATTCTCTTTTCTTTAGGTGCTGATCTTCCTGCAATATATCCTATAACTGGTTTCGGATAGGATGTCTCCACTATATACTCTGCTAACAGCTCCTCCGCATCTCCGCCAATCTCGCCTACAACTACAATACATTCGGCATCATCTATTCCTCTAATCATTTCAAAGCATTCAATTAGATTTGTGCCATTAACTGGGTCACCACCGATACCCAAGCAAATCTTTTGACCAAACTTCGCTTTCGATAAGTTGTGAGCTAGTTCATACATTAACGTGCCACTCCGGGACAATAGGACCACGTTTCCTCTTCTGAACGGCTGAGCTGGCATAATACCAATTTTGATTACCTCAGGAACGATGATACCTGGCGTATTAGGACCTATGATTCGAGCGTTTTTGAGCTTAGCGTATTCTAATAACTTTAAGGAATCTATAATTGGAACATGTTCCGGTATCGCCACCAGCAATTTTATTCCATTATCTAATGCCTCAGTTGCTGCTCTTAAAAAGTTCGATGCTGGAACAAATAAGGCTGAGATAATGGCTCCCGTTCGTTTAACGGCTTCCTCTATGCCGTCATAAACGGGGATTCCATCAAATTCCTGTCCCCCTTTCCCAGGTGTCACGCCAGCCACGATGTTTGTACCATATTCTCTCATCAATCGAGTATGGGTCGATCCGAAGCTGCCTGTCATTCCCTGAACAATCACTGGTTTCCTGTGGAAATTCTTGTCTGTTTCTTGCCCAACCAGTATGTCCATAAGATCAAACTGACTTGCCATAAATCTCCTCCTTTTTTGAAAGTTCTGCGAGTACTCCCTGGATGGCCTGCTCAACTGCATCATAAATTTTGGCTTTACTATCTTTCAGCATTTTTTTTGCTTGATTAGCTTCTGCCCCAGATATTCTGGCGAAGATCGGTACTTCTATGATACTCTCACGATATGCCCTAAGTATTCCTTCTGCTACCATGTCAGTTTTCACTATTCCTCCGAATAAGTTAATTAGAATAGCCCGAATCTTGGTTATTTTACTAATTATTTTTAGGGATTCATATATCGTTTCAGCAGTAGCACCACCACCAAAGTCTAGAAAGCAACCTGCTTTCCCTCCTTGGTCTGACACCATGTCAAGGGTAGACATCACAAGTCCCGCTCCATTTCCGATTATAGCTATATTTCCGTCTAACTCTACAAACGAGAATCCACCTTCTTTAGCATGTTTTTCCATCTCCGACATGTACTGGTATTTCTTTAGTTCTGGATGTCTAAACATCGCATTATCGTCAATAATGACCTTTGCGTCTAGTGCCATTAACGATCCGTCCCGAAGAACTACTGCTGGATTAATCTCTGCTAATTCAGCATCTTTTTCAAAGACGAATTTTGATAGGTTTATTACAAATGATTTAAAGGACTCTGACGTACCACCCTGTAGGCCAAGTTTCGACGCTATTTCTGTTGCTAAGGAGAGAGACACCCCTGATGTTGGAACGTCTATAATTAGCTTATTTTTGACGCTTTCTATGTCAACACCGCCTTCTGCTGAGCAGATAAGCGAGTAAATTCTCCTACCTCGATTCAAGAAAAGGGAAATATATATTTCCTGCTGAATGTCGACAGACTGCTCCATCATGATTGACCGAGGCAATTCTCCCTTTATCGTCTTATTGACTAGTTCACTGAAAATAGAGGCTGCTTCGATCGGTGTATTACACCTTACAATTCCCCCGGCTTTTCCCCTGCCTCCTACAGCAACTTGCGACTTCAGAATCAAAGGAAATTCAAACTTAGTGGATAACTTTTCCACTTCAATCACTGAGGTTGCCAGGGCTGACTTGGGAGTAGGAATTCCATATTGAACGAATAACTCTTTTCCCTGATGTTCAAGTAATCTCATCCTGCAGCTTAGAAAAAAGGAATGGACTCATTTATAATTCTAGTATGCGAAATTATATCAAATCAGAGTAATTAGTCAGTGAATTTTTAATAATATCATTAATATCTTATAATTTCCTGGCTGTGTGCTAGTCTTGATCAAAAAAGGGAATGGAAATGTGTTCCTATCGGTCCACAATGGTTTGCTGAGTTCACTTCAACCTGTATAATAGAATGAATTAGTATAGGATTAGGCAAATCAGACGCTCTATAGATACAAACTTTAAATATTGAATTTGTGACAAACGAGTCATGGCTGAAAAGATGACAGCAGTCTGGCTAATTATCCTGACAATTATTGTGTGTGCCGCAGTCCCGGCCGCTATGATTTGGCTAACTTCACAGCCTAAGCCCGAATTTATAGCAGCTTTTGATTTACACAGTTATCATTTGTTTAGCATTCATTAATAATATAACGTCTAGTACGTACGAATACTTTAATTTCTTGTTTTATTATTTGATAGTATTTTAAGTGTATAACATAGGCTCTTGTGAGATTCAATTCTTGTGAAATGCGTTTGGACGAACCAGGACAAGAAAAGAATATAGCCACAATGAACGTTATTGGGAGAGGTTTCCATTGATAATACCGGCATCTGTGATCCGATGTGGATGCAAAGCATTTCGATAAAGTAGGCGCGCAGTACCTCCTACATAAGACAATTCAAGTCAATTATCATGTATTTCATTCCGTTACTAAATGGAGGAATATTAACTGTTTTCCATGGTCCATATGGTGCTTTGGGTGAGGTTAATTTGTATCACTATTAATGGTATGATCTACCGAATAGCCAGGAATCTCAATACAAGTTCGAAACATGAAAAGATTCAGATGGCTAAATTATAAGAGGAACGTGTACTTTGAGACTGAACTATATTGAATTGCATGTAACAATTACAGTAAATTGGTTGTTACGGATGAATAACAGCACTTTATTATTTTTCATCTTGGTTCTACTTTTACGGTAGGAACTAAGGAGTGGAGTACTTTACAGAATCCTAATCATTTTTCTGCGCTTCCTAAATTTCTATAGTATTATATTATGTCAGGAAGCATGGGTTTACGTTTTGGCCGAGAACAATCTCCTTACTATGTTACTCTGGCTGGGCGAGCTGATTATCTCAAGTTGGATTCTTTCCTATGGTGCTGAACATCTCTCTATGAGGTACGGAGCGAAATTTGTTGGAAGAACTCTTTTGAGTGTAGCCACCACCCTTCCGGAAATCGCAATTGTTATTTACGCTGCGGCTGACGGTCTTTATGGAGTTGCCATAGGGGCCGGATTAGGCAGTAATCTACTAATGATGACTTTGGGACTAGCTATAATGCTGCTTATAGCAACGACTCGCCTTTCCAAAGCCCCGATGAAGAGTATCCCTGTAGGAATGTTCAAACTTGATAAGATATTCCTATTGGCCACTGCGATAATCAGCGCAGTCCTCTTTGTTAACGGATATAATTTCCTTGATGGATTTGCTTTCTCCGCCCTTTTCATAGCATATATTGTTATGGCCTTTTTAGAGATGAAAGGCGAGAGAAAAAGAGAATCTTTACGGGTTACTCCTAAAATAACCGATTCGGAAATCAAAGATCAACTAATAGAGATTAATGACTCTGGTATTTCTGGAAAAACTTTCGATCAGGAAATGCTCAAGTCAGTGTTGGCGTTTGTTGCAGGAACGGTCGGAATCGTAGTAGGAGCAGGGCCTTTTATCCACTCGATGCAAGAATTTTCACTGGAGGTAGGAATATCAGTCATAATCCTTGCCGTTATGATAAGCCCCATTGCTGGTGAGATGCCAGAAAAGGTCTCCATGATGATTTTAGCACGTAAGGGCGCGGCTGGAGCTTCGATAGCGATTGCGAACGTGCTCGGATCTAAAATTCTAAATAATACATTGCTCTTGGCGGTGGCAGTGTTTGGTGCAATGTACCATGGTGGGTTTTTCACAAATATTGAACTCACTACTGTACTAGCTTACCAGATGATTCTGGTTACAGCTGTTACTATTATTGCACTCGTTCCACTTTTCAAGAAGGAAATAGGTCTCAAAGTGGGCATCTTGTTGGCAGCTTTGTATGCAATTAGCCTTTTTGTCCAATTTCTTCTTCCTCAGGAGGTTACCCTTCATTAGTACTTTTCGAAATTACTATTGATAGTAACATAAAGATTTTATCTATGCCTTTACCCATGGACACATGCCGCGAATCAGTTTCATAGATGTCCCAGATTAATATCGAATTGATTTTAATCAGTAGATAATAAAATATCAACTTTATTCCATCGAAATTATGCTTATTTGGTATATTTGTGCCAGGAAAATATCTATCTCCAAATGATTTCGTCTTATCCAAATCTATTTATCTTCGATGAGGTCAATTTCGATCATGGGTATATTTCTGGGAAGGAGATCTAAGCGCCATGAGGATAATACTTCTTCCGGTTCAATCCCTGAAGAAAGAATATTGGATCAGCGCGACTTCCAGAAGTACGACCTTTATAAGAAAGGAGTCAACAGCATGTCGAATGAAAAATTCGAGGATGCGGTCCGTAGTTTCGAGTTAGCCTTACGACTGGATTCCAAATTTGTGGACGCCTGGATTAAAAAAGGATATTGCCAGTTTCTCCTTGGAGAATACAATAGCGCGCTTATGTCATACGAGAAAGCACTCGAGGTCGACGTCAACAATGTAGAACCCTGGAATTTAAAGGGTTTGGCATATTACAAATTAAGAGATTACGAAAAGGCCATTGCCTCTTGTGAGAAGGCAATAGATGTCAATCCTAATGATGCGATGGTTTGGTATAACTATGCTTGCTACCTTGTTCTAAGCGGAAGGATTGATGAGGGATTAGAAGCCCTCAAGAGATCCATAGAAATAGACATCAACTATGCAAAAAAATCGGTCAGAGATCGGGATTTTGAAAGTGCAAGAGCAGAAGAGGGATTCAAGAGAATAATTGAGGTTGTGGTTTTGGAATCAATCAGACAGGGCTATAATTACGTGGGCAAGATTGTATGGATTACAGGCATGGACAAGCAGGATGTAGAGGACGCTGCACTGAGATTAACTATGAAGGGATTACTAATTAAGAGAGAAAAAAAGGGCATCACAAGTAAGGAGATATATTATGATATGGCCAAAGACATCGCGGACAGGGTGGGGTACGCTAAACCCGCGGGTTTATTTAATAGAAGCAAGACAATCTCTGCCCCCCTTCAGGAACTTAGAGATATAAGTGAAGTTATTGGCAACGCGAAAATTTCTGTTGAAAAAGGTGAACTCCAGTCAACGATTGAAGCCCTCGAGAAATTGATAAGTCCTGCGCAGCATGGTAATGCGATGGTTCAACAGTTTTTTGAAGAACACAGGGATCTTAGACTTTTCGATATACGATTGAAAGACAAGGGTCAAGAGTATTTGAACTCGCACAAGACAGACATTATTGGTATACTATCAGATATCGATCTCAAGATCCGTGGGAACCTCATGTCAAGATCTACGAGTGACTAGGGCGAATGGAGAATTCTAGATTTCATTCCCTGTGAAATTTCATGGTCGGCTAGTTATTCTCTTCTGACCTAGAATCGTGTTACTGATATGAATTATTAAGTATTAATTTTGTTTGAGCCTTAGAGACGGGATAATGTATTATACAGGGTAATAACTATAGGTTAAACATGGACAAGACGTTTGCAGAGGTTTCTGAGAAGGATATTACCAAAAGCATAGCATCAATGTTTAACGAAACCATTCAGGAATATGCAGATTCTGACGTGATCATAATCGGGGCAGGACCGGCGGGTTTGACGGCTGGACGTAAAATTGCGAGCAGCGGATTGAAGACCCTAATAGTCGAACAAAATAACTATCTGGGGGGAGGCTATTGGGTCGGCGGTTACATGATGAATCCAGTTACTGTTCGTTCTCCCGCCCAGCGAATTTGGGATGAGTTAGGTGTACCATATCGCAAAATGGGTGACGGCCTCTATGCAACTTGGGGCCCGCATGCTTGTTCAAAGTTAATTGCTGCTGCCTGTGATGCCGGGGTCAGGTTCTTGCAGCTGACCAAGTTTGATGATCTAATATTGAAAAATGACAGAGTTGGAGGAGTTGTTGTAAATTGGATGCCTGTTTCGGCGTTGCCACGAAATGTTACATGTGTGGATCCGATTGCCCTGGAGAGCAAGATTGTTATTGACTCTTCGGGCCATGATTCAGTTGCTGTGAAGCGACTTATGGATAGGGGATATGTAAAATGGAAAGGTATGAATCCAATGTGGGTCGACGGGAGCGAAGACGAGGTAGTTAGCAAGACTGGTGAGGTGTTCCCTGGTTTAATCGCAGCCGGAATGACTGTGACGGAGACCTTTGGTCTTCCTAGAATGGGTCCTACCTTTGGATCTATGTTACTGTCTGGAGATAGAGCAGCTGAGGTGGTACTGGACAGCATCCAGAACTTAAGTAAAGTTCCGCCTTTACTTTAAGGGCTCCTTTATTCTGACTATAGCGAATTTATTTTCCGAACAAATTATTAACAGGTGGCATAGCTGTAGATTGTAGTTAGTCCATATGCTATCCAATGGTGTCGGTGACGCTCAACCTATTCCACCAAATGCTTCGCGGCTGTATGATGTGGTTATTATCGGTTCTGGACCAGCTGGATACACAGCTGGAATATATACTTCACGTGCGAAGCTCAGGACAAGAATAATCTCAGGGTCGTTACCCGGAGGTCAACTAATGACCACAAGTGAGGTCGAGAATTACCCAGGATTCCCGAACGGAATTTTTGGACCAGAGCTAATGATGAATATGCGACAGCAGGCAGAGAGGTTTGGCTCTCTAATTGCAGACGACGAGGTCGTTCAAGTAGACTTTAGCCGGAGACCATTTGAAATTGCTTCTCATTCAGAAACCTATGAAGCGCGTTCAGTCATTATTTGTACCGGTGCCACTCCCCGGAAGTTAGGAATAAGTGCCGAAGAGCATTTTGCTGGAAGAGGGATTTCATATTGTGCAACATGTGACGGACCTTTTTTCAGGGGGGAAGATATCGTCGTTGTCGGGGGCGGTGACACCGCGCTAGAGGATGCAACTTTCTTGACGAAATTTGGGCGTTCCGTCCGCATTGTTCATCGCAGGGATTCCCTCAGAGCAAGCAAGATTCTCCAGGAGAAAGCCTTCGAGAATCCCAAGATAGAATTCTTATGGAACTCGGTCGTGTCCGATATCGAGGGGGATAAGAAAGTCAGAGCAGTTGTAGTTAAGAATGTAGACGGCAATGGCAGGCAAAAACTCTCAGCTGGTGGATTATTCGTTGCGATAGGACATGAACCGAATACTGCAATTTTCAAAGGACAATTAGAGATGGACGACAAGGGTTACATATTATTAAAAAATCACACAAATACAAGCGTCGATGGGGTTTTCGCCGCCGGGGATGTTCATGATTTCAGGTATAGGCAAGCGATTACTGCAGGAGGTTTCGGTTGCATGGCCGCCTTGGATGTAGAGAAGTACGTAACTGATAGTAAGGTTAGGAAGTGAAATCATGCAAAATTACATGTTCATTTGATAGGCCAGGCGCGGAAGATTTTTTGCGCAAAGTCCGAGATTTTCATACTCACTTGCTGTAAAAATTCCGTGTTCAAGATAGAGACTCTTGAACTTCCTCCCGTCATCTGCGAACAGACCGACAAAAAGACCGTCTTCAATCCCATCGGCCATCTCTAACATGGAAGCCATTACAGATCCTGATGACGGTCCAACTAACAGATTCTCACGTAACGCTAGTTGTCTGACCATATCGAACGAAGCTTTGTTTGTAGCTGTAAACCAATGGTCTACAACTCCTTCACGTCTCTTGAACAAATCAGGCATAGCAGATTCCTGAAAATTCCTTAATCCTTGCAGTAAATGATTCTGTTGGGCCTGGATTGCAACGATTCTGACATCTCTCTTCTTCTCCTTCAAGTAGGTGGCAACACCAGTGATGGTACCCCCCGTGCCACAACCGGTAAAAAAGTGAGATACTTTGCTGTTCGTCTGAGCCCAGATCTCTGGACCGGTACTTTGATAGTGAGCCAGATAGTTGGCATCATTCTCGTACTGGTTTGGCATATAGTATACATCTGGTCTAGGTTTTGAGATGGCTTTAGCCAAAGCGATACTTTGATCCGTCCCCGCACCCACTCTGGGACACAAATCATCTGATGTCTCATGAAGTGTAGCACCTAGGTCTCTAAGGATTTTTTTTGTTTCGCTACTTACTTTTTCTGGAATAACAATTTCTACTCGGTATCCCAAACTAATTGCTATGCCTGCGAGTGCTATGCCAGTATTACCAGATGTAGGCTCAATTATGATGCTCTTGTCCTTTTTCAAAATACCTCTTTTTTCAGCATCCTTGATCATCCAATATGCGGCGCGGTCCTTGACCGATCCAAAAGGATTATACCATTCTAACTTCGCATAAAACTTAATACTCTTAGTTGAAAATGAAGATAACTCGATAAGGGGAGTGTTTCCGACACTCTCGATAATATTCTGTCTTGTTATACTCTCCATCCTATTTTGCCTTCTTTATTGTGAACTCTAGATCCTCTTTTGTTTTATTAATTGCTAAAAGCTGATGTCCCGTTTTGCTTATCCAGCGAGATATATCTTCCTCAGATTCAGGATCATCAGCCAATACCCTCAGTATGTCGCCGCTAGCAAGTTTTTCGATCTCTATCTTTGTGCGGAAAACAGGCTCAGGACAGAACAATCCTCTAACATCTATAGTTTTTGCCTGGTCGCCTTTGGTGTTACTAGCATCCATACCTTTTATATGCTAAATTGTATTTTCGTGATAATAAACGTTTATGAGACTACTAATGGCGGTATCTTATGAAGGAATACACTAATATTATCTAAAGAGATCTTTTTCTCTTTCGCGGATCAACCCATCAATTAGTGCATTCTCATTCCTTACATACTCAAATCCTCTGATAACAGCAATAGGTATCCTCCTAGACTTGCCCATCACTAACTCCGCGGCTGATGCGAGCTCGTCAACCACCGCAATCTCTGTCACTTTAAGCTTTTTCCCGTACATGTCTTCTTCGCCTATATAGCTCCTAATAGGATTAATACCAGCCACACCTATTGCCACATTTGTTTGCCCGTTTCGAAATGGTCTTCCGAAGCTATCAGTTATAATAACCGCAATCTCTCTATTTGTCTTTTCTTTCAATGCGTTCATGATCCCCTTTGCAGAAGCGTCAGGATCAACAGGAAGCAAAAGTGCAGTTTCCTCGCTATTCATAATGTTACTTTGATCGACTCCCGCATTTGCACATATGAAACCTTGCTTGGTTTCGCTAATAATAATTCCGTTAGAGATCTTGATTATATTCTTTGATTGCCGTAAAACTAGTTCAATCGTTCGAGGGTCTTTTTTAAATTTCTTCGCTAACCGAATAGCAAATGCGGACGGAGTCAGAGAACTCAAGTTTATAATTTGGCCTTCGGCTTTAGAAACTATTTTTTGTGCTATGACAATTATATCTCCATTCTTAAGAACAATATTATTGCCTTTCAAGGATCTCAAGATTAGACTGTGCAATTCGTCTCCTGGTCTGACATCTCTCAAAACTCTAATAGGAATTACCTGTATTTCCTGCTTCAGTTGCATCGAGTAGTTACGGTGTATCTAGAATAATTACTTACAGCATGCAGACCCTATTGAGTACTTGCGAGGACCGCATTACCGAACTTTCTCTCCAATAAGTTTAGCATCAGTGACAGGTCTCGAATTTCCAAAACCTCATCCGATTTCTCCTTGACCTTTTCAACCGGACAAAAGCCAACCGCATATCCTGCGATATCGAATAGACTCAAATCATTAGCTCCATCTACTATCGCCACTGTTTCAGTCTTGTCAATTCCCCAGTCCCTTATTGCTGGTAAGACTGCGGCAGCCTTGTCTGATGTTACATTAATCTTCAATCCCGCCAGCACTCCATCCTCAAATATTAATTCATTACAGAATATCTTATCTAGTCCCAGCTCTCCCTTCAGTCTATCGGTGATTATTGAGAATCCTCCTGATACCGCTATCATTCTCCAACCAGCCTTTTTCAGGGAAAAACACAATTCTTTTGCTCCCGGCATAATTTCCAGACTCTCTCCAACTCTCTTCGCATCTTCAAATCTAATACCCTTCAGTGCAGAAACTCTCTTCTTAAGCCCTTCCTCCCAATTTATCTCTCCTCGTATCCCTTGCTTTGTGATTCGCCAGATTTCCTTCTCCTTTTCCGGACCCATAATCTGAGACAGGACTGGCAGGTATTCTGCGTTAAGAAGCACACCCTCTACATCAAATATTACCAACATTCCTAAGAGCTTCGATTTCCTGACATCGCGTATTCTATATTAAGCTTGTTTAGAATAAGAAAGGTAAGATCTTATAAAAGAACAATCCATTGTGGGAGGTAACGATAACGCCTGTCATTCAACTAAATGGTCACATATTTGTTGAGTACACTGTTATATTCCGCGTACAGGACATTAATGTTGAATCAATTGAACAATTCAGCAAGGGTGATATACTGCTAGTGTATTGTGCTAACCAATGAGCGAAAGTGTACAGACAAAATACACTGTGCCTGTCAAACAAGTAGAAAAATCAATTAAGCTTACCGATCAGGCGAAAGACGAGCTTCGCAGTATAGGCATGATGGATGACAAGGGTAAGCTTAAATTAAAAGGAGTGAGCCCCAAGATGCTGAAAAGAATGAAGTTGGAAGCAGTAGATTGTCCAGTCCTTGTTCAAGAGGTTGGATTTGTTCAATGCTATGTTTGCAAGAATTTTAACAGCAGGGTCACCGGTCAAGTCTACTGTAGAGGAGAACCGTTGTAATAAATATTCAAAAATAAACTAATCCAAGAATTGTGTGACAGTATTGGACAATAGCAAATCGATCGGAATCTCAGTAAGTAAGTTTGAAAACTTTTCGGAATGGTACGTTCAGGCTATATTAAAAAGCGAGCTGGTAGATTACGCTCCGGTAAAGGGTTTCATTGTACTTCGCCCATACGGTTACAGGATCTGGGGAATTATAAGTAAAACTTTAGATCAAAGACTAACCCAAACTGGCCATGAGAACGGATTCCTTCCGTTGTTGATTCCCGAAAGTATTTTGGCGCAGGAAAAAAAGCACTTCTCAGGCTTCAATCCTGAGGTCTACTGGGTTACCGAGGCAGGGGATGAACGCTTATCGGAGAGACTGGCATTGAGACCTACTTCTGAGGCATTAGCTTACTCAACTTTCTCAAACTGGGTCAGAAGTTATAGAGACTTACCCTTGAAAATGAATTTTTGGAACAGCGCATTACGTGCAGATATTAAGGGTACGAAGCCGCTAATAAGAAATTCAGAATTCTTATGGCAAGAAGGTCATACTGTTCATACCAGCGAAGAGGAAGCAAGAAATGAATCGCATGATATTCTAAAAATTTACCGCGAAATTATTGAGCAGCATTTGGCTATTCCATGCATAGGAGGATACAAGAGCGAAAAAGAAAAATTTGTCGGTGCCGAAGAGACGCTTTCTCTTGAAAGTATAATGACCGATGGAAAAGCTCTGCAGATGGCCACATCACACAATCTCGGGCAAAATTTTTCAAAGAGCTTTAATATAAAATATCTTGGCAGGGATGATGAGGAACATTTTGCTTGGCAGACATCCTGGGGCCTATCGTGGCGTCTGATTGGAGCGTTGATTATGGTTCACGGTGATGACAGGGGCTTAATTATTCCACCCAGAGTGGCTCCAATTCAAGTTGTGATTGTCCCTATTTTCAAAGATAAGGACGCTCCTCGCATAAAAGGAGTCGCTCATGAAATTAAGACTAAATTGGAAAATTTTGGTTTCAGGGTATTTACTGATGACCGAAACGAATACACCTCAGGCTGGAAGTTTAATGAATGGGAGTTGAAAGGGGTTCCGCTAAGAATCAATATTGGCAAACGAGAAATTGAAACAGGAAATGTGGAGTTAGTGAGAAGAGATAATATGAATAAAACCAACGTAAGGAGGGACGATTTAGGTTCAAAGGTCGCTGAACTCCTAAAAAAAATTCAAGCGAATTTATTCCTACAAGCCAAGACCGTTCTAAATAGGAGTATTTCTAGCGCGACCAATCTTGAAGAGTTAAAATCAATTATAGAGACTAGAGGTGGATTCGTTTTTTGTGGATGGTGCCAGGATCAAAATTGCGAGATTCGAGTAAAGGAAGTTTGCGGGGCAGATCTTCGAGTCATCCCATTTGATAAGCAGGATCTTTCAAAATATCCTAATTGCGTATACTGCAAGAAAAAAGCTCTTCGAGTGGCTGCCTTCGCTCAGGCTTATTGATATACGAAATAATTTTGAGGGCCGATAGCTTGACCAAGGACCTCTATGCAGATGATCCCATACCAAGAGTATAACACTAGATATATAGGTGCACTGTGATTAAACACGCTTGGTTAGCTTTGGCGACATCTTTGCACTTTATGAAGGGTTAGGGTACCTTGGAGTACTCGTAATTAGTTTTATCGGCAGTATAATTGTATTTATTCCCGTTCCGTACTTCCCTGTACTTGTTACTGCTTCTCTCAATAGAAACCTTGATCCACACGTTATTGCCCTCTCCAGCGCGGTGGGAGCCGTTGCTGCAAAAATGATAATTTTTTACGGCAGCTACTACGGCAGAAATATTCTTAGCAGCAAGACTAAAAGGAGAATTATGCCGTTGCAGAGACTCTTGGGCAGGTATGGATGGGCGGGCGCATTCACAGCCTCATTGACACCAATACCTGATGATTTGGTATATATTCCATTGGGCTTGGCAAAGTACAGTCCTTGGAAGTTCGCTACCGCTGTATTTGCTGGGAAACTTCTATTAAATGAGGTGATTGTTGCAGGGACTATCTTCATTGGTAGACCATTCGTAGATATGTTATCAGCGGAAGAAATAAATCCGCTATATCTGATAACCGGAGCTATCGTGACCGCAGCAGTTATGGGGTTAATAATCTACTTCTCCCTGAGGATTGATTGGTCCAAGATCATAGGAAAGTGGTTCCCCTGGACTCTCAATGAGAGTACTGCAGACGACGAAAAAAATGACCCGGAATAATTGTATTAAAATAGGAAGAGACTTATCCTGACTGCTTGAATGATTAAGAGTTGTTCAGAGTTGTAATAAATTCTATATGGATAAAATAATAGAAATGCCTGGGTCCAATGATGCTCATGGACGAGATTATACCCGATTTTCATAGGAATAAATTGTATATCCTCGGCTAGCAAAGACTATGGGGCTTTTGTTTTTAGTTAAAGACATACGTTTCCTCGGATCGAGTTACAAAGAAAGGAGAATTAACCCAAGGTCATTTGTGCATGTAGGGAAAATAGAGGCTGGTAAATGATTAGCCGATTTGTAAAAATCAATCTTAGCTCATCAATTAATATCGAATAAATAGGTACACATATAATCATGCACTTGGCACATTTTTATAATCTTATGACGGGCTTCTACATGTGGTCACGTTAGAAATCCTGGGGGAAGCATGTGCCAATGTATTTGAAGTTACGCGAAGGCTTATTGGAACTGAAGAGGGTAAGCAGAAGTTGGGAATCGGAGCAGGTGGTGACCGATCAAGGACAATAGATATTGAGGCTGAAGAAGCGGTAGTTGGAACTATTCGGAAACATGGTATGTCTCCCACGATTATAGGGGAAGAATGTGGTGAAATCCCTGGGGGGGAGGGCTATTTGATAATTGATCCCATAGATGGAACAACAAATGCAATTTCGGGTCTTCCCTTCTACTGTTGCTCGCTAGCCTATGCCACAGAGAAGAAATTGAGCTCAGTACTACACGCTGCTATAATGGATCTTACTCTGGGAGAAATTTATACTGCTTCAATTGGGCGAGGGGTCTGGGTTAACAATGTGAAGCTCGACACAGGATATAGCAGGAGACAGGATGATGAGTTGATTATTGGTATGAACATTTCACGGACGTCTATATATGATCTGTCCACCCTTTCAAGAATCATCGGAATTGCAGAACACATTAGACTTTTTGGTGCTAATGCTCTTGAGCTTTGTTACCTAGCTAAGGGATGTTTGGATGCATACATTGATCTACGCGGCAAAATAAGGGCGACGGATATTGCAGCAGCCTATTTGATAGTTAAGGAGGCAGGTGGGATAATGTATTCACCCCTAGATGAAATTCTTGACTCGGAGCTAAGTACGGATTCGAAAATGTCGTACTTAGCTTTCAGTAATCACAACCTACACGACGCTGTTTTTGGGGCTCTCCATTAGAAATTAGGATCATTTTTTATGGCGCCCGGGCCGGGATTCGAACCCGGGTCGAAGGAGTGACAGTCCCCCATACTAGACCGGATTATACAGTACCAGAATAAATCTTAAATTACTACTATACTACCCGGGCGCACTATCACCAGCTCATTAAAGCGCATTAAAATGTTTTGATGGTTAACCAAAAAATAAATGTATAAAATTAAATTGCACTGCTATACCCGTATAGTAACTGGGGGCCCGTAGCTCAGCCAGGTAGAGTACCGGACTTTTATCCAGTGAAGAAATCCGGCTGTCTCGGGTTCGAATCCCGACGGGCCCGTAGACTATAATAATAGATTCGGAAATTCGTATGCATTGAGCCCATCATACATTGCTTGCAGCTTTTTGCCGTGGATTGAGTGTTCCGCATGGAAGATACTGACGCAACTGATGCTTCGTCAGGCGGATCATTTGGACTCAATTATATCAACTAAATTCAGTACCCGGTTGCTCAGTGTTAGAGACAAGGGACATCTTGCACTAGCCATATGTCTTTCAGGGCCTAGGTAACTTATCCAACTTCTTTCCCCATTACACCGATCTGGAAATCCTATTGGTCATCTGTAGCTCCCGTTACCATATGATAGTGACGTCATAGTTCCTAATTGAGGTAACGCGTTCCTCTGATAAGTAACGACCAATATCAACAGAAAGGATCAAGTCTTTCGAAGTCGAATTTTGAAATATGTTCAATATTGAAATTGGATACTCTAGATTTAAAAATAAAACGACAGCCATAAATTTATCCTACGTCCATCTAACAATTGATGGGAGGGCTAATGGTTCATTCATTTTCTGGAATAATTTCTGCACAAATCAACAACTCTTTTCGCTAACCTTTGATCGCCTCCAAAATGAAGGTGCATATAGGAGGCAAGACAGTTGTAGACAATTGCTCCATCCTTATTATTGGATATTCCGTTGCCCCTCCTCAAAGCATATGCAAATCTGAGATCCTTTCCAATATTATGCATTGTAGAATAGTGAAATTCATGTCCTCTAACTTTTCTAATGTCTCTAAAAAAACTCGCACTATTTTCTGCTTCCGTATAATTCAATACAGGTCTATCAGTCATAACTGTATCCGCATCTACCAAGCCTATCATTTTGCTTGTTCTCTTCTTGCCTTTCTGAAACTGCGTAATAGTTTTCGTTAGATACATTAGACCACCGCATTCAGCGTAAATAGGCATCCCATTTTCAGCCTCTCTCAAAATTGATTTTTTAACGCAGTAATTTTTTGCGAGATGGTCTGCTAAAATTTCAGGGAAACCTCCTCCCAATATTAACCCCGAAATTCCGTCTGGAAGTCTCTTGTCATTAACTGGACTGAAGTTTATAATTTCTGCGTTATTTAACTTCAAAGTTTCTATCGTATCTGGGTAATAGAAGTTGAATGACTCGTCCTGTGCAATTGCAATTTTAACGACTGGTTCACCAGGCTCTAGCTTTGACATTGGAGCAGTACCTCTTCTGATGACATGAAAATTTCGTAATCTCTTCAGACAAAGATTTTTGGAAATTAGCCGTGACATCGTGACGATCCTATTAACATTGGATCCACCGGCTTTCAAAACAGGAATTAGCCCAAGGTGTCGTTCATTTAATTCGAGGTCATTATCTCTAAAAATTACACCTATGATCGGTACGTTGATCTTCTTCCTCATGCCCTCTTTAATAGTCTTGAGGTGCTTCAGACTTGCAACTTTATTTAGAACAAGTCCTAGTACGTCAAGTCGCTTATCGAAATTCAAGAATCCGTACACGAGAGCGGCAATCGATTCACCTGCTCTACTTGCATCGACAACCAAGATGATAGGAGAGTTTAGGATTCTTGCTACGTGTGCGGTGCTTCCAAAGCCAGATTTTCCAAATACGCCATCAAATACTCCCATAACGCCCTCTATGACTGCGATGTCAGCATGTGCTGAAGTTCTGTTAAACTTATTTAATACTCCACTTTTCCCCATCATCCAAACATCCAGATTGTATGAATTTCTCTTGCATATCGCAGCATGGTATGTTGGGTCGATAAAATCTGGACCTACTTTGAAAGGTTGAACTTGATAGCCCTTACTTTCAAAGTAATACATGATCGACGTAGAGACAAGTGTCTTACCCACCCCGCTAGTCGCTCCAGCGATTAAGAGTCTGGGTACATTTGTTGCATCCTGGGATTGCATTACTACTGGCATGATGTGGTCAGACGATGATATGAGTTCATCTAATTTAGATGATAGGTTTTTACTTAACTCAATTGAGGTGTTATTAGTCTACTCAAGTAAGCTCCTATCTTTAGATTGTCAAGTATCGCCGACCAATGCGCTAGGATTTCAGACTTCCATCAGATAAGGGAGAGATGCAAACTGAGTCGTCCAGCGTTTTTTCAACTTATGGATGCTTCCGGAGACATCCATCACTATCAGGGCAGGTTGATGGAAGGACAATGATACTAGCATTTCGTCAAGACTTTCAGTTGTACAGCTAATTATTATTACACGGTTATGTTCTTTCTTGGCAAGTTTTATGTAAGAAAGCTGGCTGGAAACGCATCCAAAGAGCTCAGAGTTTCTGTCTAAAATCGACCGAAATATTGATCTATGATCCGGGTTTGATGAAGTCCCGCAATAGATCCCAATGTACCGTCTCTTGTATCTTCTATTGAGCATGAGAGAGTCTTGGCCTTTCTTGTAGTCCCAGCCATTCTCCCAGGTCTTGCCAATAAATCCGAGGTGATATCTTGCAAAATCTCATTATAGATTCAAAGCATTGTGCAGATACCATTTCCCATGCAGAGTTGGCACCGCTTGATAAGATTAATTGGAAGCCAGATCGTTTTGAAAATCTGTATAGGTCTGTTATCTCTCTGAACCACCTGCCCACTCTGGGTCCCTCTTGATATCGAATATCAGAGATGAGAACCTCTAGGCCGACCTTTGACCGGTATTTCCCTTTTCTGATGAATGTTTTTACTTTTTCGAAATCATTTACTACTACCAAATTCGGTTGAAATGCAGATGAAATCGACTGCTCTAGATTGTTTGCGACTACTAGATAGCGGTAGTCTGTTGGTGTAGGAGGTCTTTGTTTGACCCTGTAGATTATTTCCTTATCATTTTGATCTTGGAAGGGACATCCTATCACATCGATATTAAGAAGATCAGCCATTTTTCTAATTCTAAACGTGTCAGTATCCTTGATGCACAGGTCTATTTTCTTGAACTTAGCATCCCCTCTGCACTATTTGAATATACTGCTACCACTTGATCTTATGGCGGGCTTAAGCTTAACTCTAATACTGTCCGATTCAGACAAGGAAATCCTCCCCTGACAGATCTTCTGCTTGTCCAATCTTAAATACAAATTCCCTTTTTCGTCAATCGATGAGTCGTAGAAAGTTGAAATTTGATCCCTTTCAAATGAACTCAAAGACGAGAGAATTTTTTGAGCCAATACATTTGCTTCTTGACTTTCGAGATTACCAGTTAATAACAATATCTTATTTTTCCAGTGTCCAGTCGATTCCAAGTAGTTGAACTTTTCTGCGTTGATAGAAAGAGTATTGCTTACGGCATCGAGAATCTTGTTTTCATCTTCAGTAGCATGAATTATGATGCTTATAATAGCAGTAGAAAATTGCTGAACATTCTCTAAATCCATATTTCATTGAATACGTTAGGTTACTTATTCGTCTGTGCTTTGAGACGAACGATCTCCCTGTGTTTCTTGATTATTGTTAGAGTCCTCTAGATCCTGACTAATTTCTATTGGTTCGGATGCTTTAGCCTCCTCTATGGCCCTCGACTGTGGGGTCGATATCAATTTTGTTTTACGAATTCCTATGTGTCTTAGTGAAGCAACTTTCTTAGTTTCACCCAGCAAGTCTGCACCCATTTTTCCCATGGTAACCTCCTGAACAAATTGGTCTATAGTCAATTGAGGTATTCTTTGAGAAAGAATAGTATGAGCGAGCATCCTAATCTCATGCCTCTTCGAAGAATTAATTCTCTTTTGAGTAAATGCAACCATCACGACCCTAAATTTGTATCCATCAGAGGTAGTATAATCATGAGCATGGCTTATCATCGAACTTCCCCTTCTTACTAGGCTTCTCAAGAATTCTTTTGCGTATTCGTGGCCTTTAAAAATCGTATTTGCTATTCCTTCTTGTACGCTTTCAATTTGTACGAATACTTTGGTTTGATGCTGAGTAGGGTCCTGTCTTAGAATATCAAACATAGTATTCTCAATAACTCTTCCCTTGCAGGATTCAACAGAAGTAATAGGAATATAATTAATAGGTCCAGACGCAAATGCAGAAGGCGAATTAACCACTATCCATTGCTTGTCACGCCATTTATCCCTAACTCTACCGCCTTTCTTGGATCCCTTTGCCATAGAATTCCAGTAGTTTCCCAAAATATAAGTTGTACTGCCTAACAAATTAAGAGCGACTGATGGACGGGAATTGGATTATTTTAAAGTAGGCTATTTTTATTCGGGGACGGTTCATATTTTCTAACAATGTCTGATAATGCCATTCTTTTTCCACCAACTACTTTTATATCAATCTCTATCTTTCCGTCAAGTAAGTTGATTATATTGTATGTGTCGTCAAATACACCTCTGTATCTCCACGAAGTGGCGGTTCCTGCGTAGGCTATCATTAATGCTCCCAAGTTCCAAATCCATGGTCGATGTTTATGACCACACAAAACCAAATCTACTTTTGAATTAAGACACGCTCTCAATGTGTCGCCCGCGTCAAGGATACCAACCACGTTAGCATACCCAGTATCAGGAATAGCTATTAGATGATGGTGCATCACAACGATTTTAGTTTTATTTTCATGTTTTCTAAGAATACCCTCCATCCAAACGTTTTGTCTGTGTCCAACCTCGCCTTCATCCCTATCAGGTCGAGCCGTACCTAATGTTAGTATAACAAGATTTTCAAACTCATAAACTTGTTTAGAAAATGGAAAGAATTTTCTAAATAGTAAATATCCTGTGTGACGATAGTCGTGGTTTCCTGGAAGGGCAATTAAATTGGAGCATCTTAATCTGTGAATCAGAGAGCGCGCTTGTTGGAATTGGAAAATGAGGCCTTCATCTGTCAAGTCTCCTGATATTATTATGATATCTGGAGATAATCCGTTAACCTCTTTTACGATTGTCTCAAATGCCTCTTCTTTGAACAGTCCACCGACATGTAAGTCCGACAATTGAACTATCATCATATTCAAACTATATCGGGCAGCTCAATATAATCATAGGAGATTCAATGATAGAAAGATATGAATATCCTTCTGATGCGGAAATCAAAGGCTCAGATCTGTAAAGAATTTAGTCAACTCACTTATCATCAAGAAAAGGTTCCAACCTCGACATGTTCATTGTCAGTTAAAGATAAACCGAAGTGTATTTATTGATACAATAATCCGATTTCGAGTAATATTTTTTACATAGGAACTTGAAACTAGGTCAGACGTTACTTCAGGTATTAGGTCGACATTTCCGTCCTGTCCTTATTCAAGGTTGAATGATCATCTGAATTGGATATAGTGCTGTTACTCGAATAACGGGAATGAATATGCAATGGTCATTTTGCTTGTCACAGTCCTCTTCCTAGATCGATTAATAAACCTCACCTTCCTTACAAACCTTAATTCGGTTGGAAAAATGGGCGAATTGTAAGATCTCCCGTAAAGTTATCCCGTAGGAATTGGACATTACTTGAAAAATGTGACAACTACAGAACCTTTATTTAAAGGGAAAGTAGGATGTCATAGGCAGAAGCTATCTTGGGTGATCTTAGAAAGGATTATGTCTTGGAAAAATTTGTGATATTGCCTGACCCTCCAGAACGCCAAGCCAGTTATGATCCTTCAGATGTAAGGTGTCCGTACTGTCCAGGAAATGAATCTATGACTGGACCCTCACTAATTTCCCTCGTGTCCAAGGAGGGAATGCTTCAAAGGTTGTCCGATAGCGAAGGAAATATAGTAGAAGGTTGGTGTGTCAGGGTGTTTCAGAGCCATTCACCCACTGTATCCACAATCACACAAAAAAAGTATAGTGACAAGCCCTTATATAGTGAACCTGCATACGGGTATCATCAGGTAGTAGTTGCTTCTCCTGAACACAGACAGGATTTGTCAAAGATATCCGTAGAGCAATGGGAAAATGTCCTTTTAGTAATTCAAGAACGGGTTAGATGGCTGTATACTCAGAAAAGTGTTACGTATGTATCGATTTATGTGGATAGTGGCAGAGATGCGGGCACGATCGATGACCATGCACACCTAAATATTGTTACTTTCTCCACTATCCCGCCTACAATAGAGCTCGAAGCAGAAGGATCCCATAGATATGTAAATGAAAACGGCAATTGTCCTGCATGCAACATAGTTTCAGTCGAACTCAGCGGTCCTCGTCAGATTCTTGCAACAGATAGCTATTTGGCATTTTCTCCCTGGGCACCGACTTATGCTTACGAATTTTGGATTTACCCAAAAAGACACACTACGACCTTCTCAAAAATTCCTCAGAAGGAAATAAGCGATCTTGCTTTGATGCTGAGGGCTACTATTGGAGGAATGTCCAAAGGCCTCGATGCACCACCTTATAACCTAGTATTTCATTTATCCCCAGAAAAGAAAAATAGCCGTCAGCTCCACTGGCATATTGAAGTTTATCCCCAAACAAATAAGTGGTCAGGACTTCAGAGAGGGTTTGGAATATTTGTAAATACCGTTTCTCCAGAAACTTCTGCGGAGGTACTTGGATCGGCATGTAGAAAAGAGCTTGCAGGACTTGTAGGCATAATTTGAAGTACGCCACATGCCAGACTTGGTCAATTCTGTGGTAGAGCAAAATGGTAACGTTGGAAACCTGGGTTGCTCTTGGTTCTTTAGCTATGTCTGCAATGTTCGTAGCATTGATGTTTTCCTTTTACTTCTTTCTGATCGGGCCGGAGGGCAGAGGTCCAGATGTTGCTACTGATCCCGCGGCTTTGCTTATTCAAACTATATCCATCTCGGGTGCCCCGTCGTTGATTTTAGCGGGCACAGTACTTGGTATTTCGCGGGGCGCCGTCAGTAAGAATGCTGGCCTTGTTCTAATTATTGCCGGATCGATCATGACTGCAGGAATGCTGATGCTTATTGGTTCCACACTTCCTAAAATAGACAAGCAATACTATGCTGTTGGAATTGACTATGTACCGGTTATTTTTGTGATTGCCGGGATAGGAGTTGTCGGTTGTGGTTTTACGACTTTTAATAAGAAGGTAAGATCGAGAAATATGGACTCGTAATACTATTAGATAATATTTTCATATGGAATTGGGTGTACTCCACTATTTCCCAAAGCCTTAGACGTCGTAGTTCAGAGACTTCATATCAGGCTCATATTTTTCCTAGTTTCTTTACGTATTTCTTGTAAGCGTCAAGATAGGTCTTCTTATCCCCAATGTCTATGAATCCAGAATCTGTTTTAAAACCTCTTACCATTTTTTCTTGTTCTAGAGCCTTCCTAACTGCATCGTCCATTCCGTATGCAGACGATCTGGGTATTAACTTGAGAAACGCTGGCTCCATCACATAACAGCCAATATTTATTAATCCTGAAACTTCGGGTTTTTCTGTCCACCTTGAAACAGTGTCGTTATCTCCGTTCATCTCAATAAAACCATACTTAAGATTAGTTTTGTACGGTATTAGGGCCATTGTAATGAAGGCATTTGACTTCTTGTGTTCATTTATCATTTTGTTAAGTGCGAATTCATAAACTGAATCACCATACACGCAGACAAAGGTCTCATCCAACATATTTTCTGCTGTTTTTAACTGTCCCGCCGTAGCAAGTGGCCTATCTGCCCTCGCGTACTCAATCTTGACCCCAAATCTTCCTCCATCTTCGAAATAGTCCTCTATACTTCTATGGAGGTAGCTTACGCAAAGAACAATGTGGTCTATTCTACCGTCCGCTGGCCCCTTACATGTGCTATTTTTCAGCCAGTCCACAATGTGTTCCAATAGAGGCTTATTTCCTAAAGGCAGCATAGGTTTGGGGATAAAGAATGTGTATGGTTGTAATCTGGTTCCAAGACCACCGGCAAGGATTATTGCCTTCATTTATTATCACCTATTTTCGGCGATGATAGTAATTGTATCATAGAAATTGCACTATCAAATTTCATGGTATTCTCCAAGTATTATTTTCAACTTATTAATTACATCAAATGGTTCATAACCAAATATCATTGTCATCGCTTCTTTTCCAATGTCTCCAGTGTGGTATATAATTTCAGCGCCAGGCTTCTTCCTCAAAGCCTCAGTAATTCCCCAAAATATGCTTCGACCATCTTGAACCTTGATCTGTCTGGGCTCCTTCTCTCTTTGATAAAAAGAAACTCTAAATCTAGAACCGCAGATAGTCTTAATGCGGACATCATACTTGATGTTCATTGCAGACCTTATCTTGGGATTAAATTTCTGATAGGCTAGAATGGCATTTGCCATGTGGTATGATGACCCAAACTGGGCATGCATAGTAGGTTTAGCCTTATTTCCGATTCTTACTATCCTCCCCTTAACTCCTGCTACATCGTCGATACTATTAGCTTCTTCCAAAGCGAATACAATGTTTGATTGAGTCTCCGGTATCAAATGACCCAGGTTTTCCATGGACTCGAAGCAGTCTAAAGCTTCTTGGATTCTCTGTAGTACTTTAAATCGGCACGCATCATTATGAACAGGAAAGAAAGGGTCGGTAACGGGCAAGCCTCCCCCGATGAAGTAGGCATCTTGTATGACCTTATGAATAAATTCATTAGCCAATTCAAACGAGTCACTTAATGAGAACCCTTTAGCGATGAACGCTGCGAGAGCAGATGAAAAGTTACATCCAGACCCATGTAAATCCTTGATAGGAATTCTGCTTCTTGATATCCATATTTCCTTCCCGTCTTCCTGCAAAAGATAGTCTGACATTATTTTGCCCAGACCATGTCCCCCAGTAATGATAACATTTTTGGCGCCCGACTTCTGGATTGTTTTGGCAACTTCCAAAAAATCTGTCTTTTTCAAGATTCGTTTGCCTGATAATTTCTCGGCCTCTGGTATATTGGGAGTAATGGCATGTAGGTTTGATGCAAAAGCTGAGAGCAAATAATGAAGTGCATCATCTTCAAGCAATGCCACTTTATTCGTAGCATACATTACCGGATCTAATACAATTGGACATTTTATAGAACTAAGAGCATTCGCGGCCGCTTTTATTGCTGGGACATTATGAATCATGCCAATCTTGACTACAGAAGGTGGAATATCAGAGATTATGCATGAAATTTGTTGAGATATTAAATCATCGTCGACCGGGGCTACGCTAATAATTTTCCTGGTATTTTGTACCGTTATTGCTGTTATGACAGTGCAAGCATATACACCTAAGGCAGAAAACATCCTTAGGTCGCCCTGTACTCCTGCGGCTGACGAAGAGTCGCTCCCTGCGATTGTCAATGCTACATGTCTCATTTTAGAATCTTTTCTTCTCAGCTTCATATCAGCTCTTAGGTCATCATATCTCTTCTTAAACATATTTAGATGGTCATAGTAGTCCTAACCTTCCATACTGACCACATTATACGAAATGACTCCATCTATACTGGAAAAATTTGGTAGTGATATTCAAAGCTAAACCGGAAGGATTTACGACAGATGCTATCCTATGCTCTGGTAAAGTCTAATTTCTTGGTTACTCAAAACGGCATTAACCAGTTTACGACCGTTATCTGAATGTTTGTCAACCTTAATTCTGCCCTTCTTGCCGATCTGACTATTAAAAAGGAATTCTTCCTGTACATACACATCAACCTTTTTCCCCACTGAAGAAGGATCAACTAGCAAGCTAATCGAAGAACCTGCTTCGCTCACCTCAAAGGAAATTTCTTTTCCTATGGTGGGTGTTTTTACCTCGACGTCAATATGTATACCCAACATCTTTTCAAGGTCATTTACGGTAGAGCCACCCCTCCCTATTATAGTCGGGGCGACATCCTTATTGACTTTTACCCGAGCCCTGTCTTTTGAGATGATTTTTATTTCGGCCTTAGGATCAAATCTTCTTATTATATCCTTAACTTTAGATTCTGCCAATCTTCTAATAGCATCTTGAGACTGAACTGATTCTTCTATTCCCAACGTGGGAACAACAATGTTTTCTTCACCATATGTATAAATTTCGTATTCTATTTGACCTGTCTCGAAATCGCATACTTCTATGACTGGTCGAGCTAGATCACTTTCGGTCATACCGGTTGGAACTCTAATCGTCATAGAAACCTCATACACCTTGTTTATGGAACCATTCTTGACAAAGATAATTGTGTCTAATATATTGGGTATCATCCCCAGATCAATCTTCCCAATAAATCTCTGAACTGCGTCAAGAGGGCTGCTCGCATGGACAACTCCAACCATTCCCACACCTGCCAATCTCATATCAGAGAAGACAATAAAATCAGTGGTTCTTCTAACCTCGTCAAATACAGTGTAGTCGGGCCTTACCATAAGAAGTATATCAACAGCTTTCTCAAAGCTGCCCTCTAGTGGTCCGTACTGAGTTATCGAACGTGATACCTGTAAGTCTCGGGGTGATTCAAACGTTTTAACGATCTTTCCCTTCTGCGAATAAAATTCGGCAATACTACTAGCTAATGTACTCTTCCCAGAACCAGGAGAACCAGCAATTATGATTCCTTCGGCTTTCATAGACAGTCGTTGCATGAGCTTTTCGCTAATTTCATAGTCGCTCAACGAAAGTTTCACTATGGGGCTGACGATTGTAACTTCAATGGATTCAGAAAATGGGGGTCGTGTGATCGAGATCCTGAAGGATCCCAGCTGAACAACCATAGCACCATTCCTGTTAATCTCGATCGAACCTCGATCTAGCATTTTCGCATTACTTATTATCTGATTTGCTATCTCATTCAACCTAAGATGTGACATTGTTTCCTCTGATAACTGTGTAAGTTGAAAATTTCCAGGTGTTCCCCGCTTGGCCATCGGCACTACGCCTTCCTTCAGATGGACGCTCATAGTGTTTTCGTCAAAGAATCTCTCAAAAGTGAAAGATGTGGTAGGTTCCGAGGGTTTAAGTAGTTCGGATTTTACCCCCTGGGCTAATGCTGCAAGGTGCTGAACGTAGTCAGCTGTTAATAGGATTGCCTCATTCTCTCTTGCAACATCCTTGATGATTGAATCAATACGCCCCTTCTTGGCAAGCCTAATGTCATCGAGAGTGGGTCTTTGGCCAGTGAACTGAATTAGGACACCTTTATTCTCACAAAGCTCTCTTAGTTTCCTGATTTCTTCAAGGCCTGCGATCCCGTGATCCTTATTGTCCGAAGCCTGTGACTGTAGTTCGTCCAGAACAGCAATGGGGATGATAATTTCACTCCCTCTCGTTATCTCATTATTAGCAATCTTTGATCTAATATATGTGCCAATCAGTATGCTTGTGTCTAAAATGTACCTTTTATTGTCCAATCAAATTCATCTGTGCATCGGACAAATAAAGCATTTTGATATGTTCCAGATCAGCCCTATTATTGTGTAAATTCTCTAACTGTTACATAACATGCTTGCAGTTTGAAACGTGAAAACGAAAGAAACAAAATAGCTTAGTATTTAAGATGCTTTGAATTTGGACAAAAAATTCTTTCAGGAAATCTGTGATACGGTCATCTCCATAAACCCCGCTATTCGATTCAGTGGGATTGCAGACGAAGACGGGGAGCTTATGGCTTTTTCAGAAAGGAAAGGGCTTACACCATTACTCACTCCGGAGGAGAGGGCGCAATATGCAATCACGGCCGCGACGAGGCAGTACACGAGACTTAGATGGGAATCCCACTTAGGAAAAATCAATTATGCATCATCACATTACGCAAAACTCATAAGAGCTACAATCCCTGTAACAGATGAAAATAACAGGCTCGCATATGTTCTACTGATGTCGTTAGACGTTGGGACAACCGATTTTCATAATATCATCATGAAGCACGTTATCCCGTTAGTTAACAATTACAGGGAGACTCTCAAAAATGACTCACCTCATGAATCATGAGGTCATGTAATGTCGTCTAATCTATTGTTTAGCAGAAATACCGCCGTCCACCGTGAGTACTGTCCCTGTAATCCAGTTTGCATCATTTGAGCATAAATATGCCACACCACCTGCAATATCCTCTGCACTACCTAATCTTCGCAACGGGAATGACGATTCAAGTGTTGTCCTAGCCTCCTCATCTTCAAGGTAGGGCTCAATGCTTTGAGTTCGGATCGTAGATGGTGCTACGCAATTGCAGCGTATTCCGTACTGACCGTATTCGACCGCTATGCTCTTTGTGAACATGATCACGGCGGCCTTAGTTACGCCATAAACTGACAGAGGAACACGCGGTATGGCTCGCATTCCAAGCAGAGAAGAAATGTTCACTATGTTACCAGACTTTGCCTCTATCATGATCGGCAATACTGACTTGGTAGCTCGAAAGGTTCCAATCAAATTGGTTTCGATCAATGGGGTCCATTCATCTTCACTCATGAGATGAAATGGTTTGGGCTCGTTTATAATACCAGCGCTATTAATTAATATATCAACCCTGTCAAACACAGAAATAGTCTGCTCTATCACATTAATCACATCGGTTTCCTTAGTAACATCTGCTTTGATCGGAAGTACCCTGCTTTCTTCGCCTAGTTCTCGTACCAATGAGGTTAACTTCGCGAGGTCCCTTCCTACTACGACTAGATTTGTTCCTTCAGAAAACAGTTTCCTAGAAATTGCCCTGCCTACCCCACCCCCAGCTCCAGTCACAATCGACACCCTTTTACTTGTGTTCATTGTTTTCTACAAGCTAATCGTCTATTAATATAAAAAGATCTTTGTCATCCCTGCGATAATTTCTGAACAATCCTTTTAACCTCGGTGCTACGACTAACTTCATATCCTATGCCTTCTAGGGATCCCGATACCTTCGAAGTTCAGAACCCAACAACGATTGGAATTATAGGTGGTGGTCAACTTGGAAAAATGATAGCTCAGGAGGCGAAGCGAATGTCATTTAAGGTAATAATTCTGGATCCTCTGAAGAGTTGTCCGGCGGCTGCAGTGGTCGACGAGCAGATTGTCGCAGATTTCAAGGATCGCGCAGCCATAAGAAGTATTGCCTCTAAGTGCGATATACTAACGTATGAGATCGAATTGGCCGACTCATCCGCTCTCAAAGAATTGGAGATTCGGAAACACGAAATACATCCCTCTTCAAGCATCCTATATATAATCCAAAATAAACACAGACAGAAGAGTTATCTAAAACGAAAGAAGATCCCCGTTCCTGAATTTGAACTTATAAATGGAAAGACAAAATTGAAGAAATTAGCTACCAAATTCGGGTTTCCTCTCTTAATTAAAGCATGTGAGGATTCGTATGATGGAAGGGGTAACACCCTGATACGCTCTAGAAGTGATTTACTTAAGTGGTATCACCAAGGTAATCAGAAAAAATATATGGTTGAACGCATTATCAAATTCAGAAAAGAATTATCCGTAATGGTTGCGAGGGGAAAGGATGGCCAGGTTGAGTCCTTTCCAGTTGCGGAGAATATCCACAATAATAACTCCATCCTTGAGATTAGCATCATCCCTGCTAGAGTATCAAAATCAATTCAACGCAAGGCCATAGAGATTGCAGAAAGTACTGCTGCAGCCCTTGGTGGAATAGGTATATTTGGAATAGAGATGTTTCTGACTTCTAATAACAAACTATTAGTGAATGAAGTCTCCCCCAGGCCACATAATTCCGGTCATTACTCTATTGAAGCATGCTCAGTATCTCAGTTTGAACAGCATCTTCGCGCAATATTGAATCTGCCATTGTCGAGGCCCAAATTGCTTTCATCTGCGGTAATGATCAACATCCTAGGCTCACCAGACTCTAGAGGCCCATATAGGTTGAGGGGACTGAAAAGCTTTTATTCGATACAGGGTGCAAAGCTGCATCTGTACGGAAAAACGACGTCTAAATTTAATAGAAAGCTGGGTCACATAATTATCACCGCTAATAATGTAACAAAGGCACTCAGAAAAGCAAGAAAGGCAAGAAAGGTTCTGACACTTGAGCAGGTGTGATCACTTCAGAGGGGATGTAGTTGTATCGAATCCTTGTTGCAATTGTGATGGGTAGTGATTCTGATTTGCCTATCATGAAGGAGGCTGGTGATGTATTAAGTTATTTCGACGTCAGTCATGAAGTACGAATTCTCTCTGCCCACAGGACAGCGGACGCAATGTTTGAATACGCACTTGCTGCCAGGAGGAGAGGAATCTTATCAATTATCGCCGGAGCAGGAGGAGCGGCTCATCTCCCCGGAATGATTGCAGCAGTAACATCGATTCCCGTAATAGGGGTTCCCATCAAAAGCTCTTCTTTGAATGGATTTGATTCCCTGCTTTCTATTGTTCAAATGCCTCCCGGTGTACCTGTTGCAACCGTAGCCATCAATGGTGCTAGAAATGCCGGCTTACTAGCATGCCAGATCGTAGGAACCAAGTACAAAAAAATAGGCGATAAAGTGGAAGATTACAAGAAAAAGCTAAGTAGAGAAATCAGCTCGAAAGACGCCAGGATCAAAAGGTTGGGAACCCAGAAGTATAAACCTTAATTTTCTGTCTTCAGGAACCGATCATACCCGGCAACTTGAGGGGTTTTCGATATTCCTTCGTCACATTTAACCCCTCGTTGGTAGAGACAACCACGTTATCAAGATTGCTACCCGATGGAGGGGATAAGGACACCTTCTGACCGGGATCAAGTCTCGAAACAGATTCCGTTGTAGATCCATAATCTACAAGCAAGTTTGTTAGCGGAAATTTCCCAGTGTTGGTAAGAACAACGCGGGCATTGATAAATAACGACTGTTCATCCTTCATTGGATCCACATCAAGAGAATAGTTCTGGGTTGGAATTGTTGAAAATAAGAATAATCCAACCATTATGGCAATGACTGTTCCTAATCCAGCTGCCATAATAACCATTAGTCGCATGGAGCAGATGTAAGTAGTCTATGCTATAACTCTTGTCCGCAGACAGCGTGAAATCGTGGAAGTGACTGGTTGAGCCTCAACCCTGTTGATGGGCAGCCAATTCTGGTTATCATATTCTCTGTAGTTAACTAACTCCCTTCATTTCTTCCCTTGATTTGAAAATCGGTTTGATCCCTAGAGAAGAATAGTCCCCAGTGGAGCATGTAAAACATAGTTCCTCCACAGGCAACCCAATGGCTTTAGCAAGATTCGAAGTATCGTTGTAGCCCACGAAATCTGCGCCTATGCTTTGAGATATTTTAGATGCGATCCTGGCTTCAGATCTATCATTTTTGGCTTCCCTATAAGCTAAAAGTTCCTCTTGGGAGGGAAAGTCTATCCCTGCGTAGCAAGGAAATCGAATCGGGGGGTAAGTAACTAGCATACTTACTTTCCTTGCCCCTGCACATCGTATCGTCTCAATTATTGAAGCTGAACTCGTGCCTCTTACAATGCTGTCATCAATAATAACTACATTTTTGCCTTCAATGATGTTCCGTATTGGAGTAATGCCTCCGCTTATCGCTAGGCGGCTTGCCTGATAAGGCTCTATAAAGCTCCTCATAGAGCCTCGCTTGCTATATCGGTCTTTCAAAAGTCCTTCCTCAAAGGGTATTCCTAATTTCTGGGCATAACCTAGAGCTGCAGGCCTTGCCGAATCCGGAACCGGGATAACCACATCAGCCTCAGGTACAGGAAACTTCTCTGCAAGTAAACGACCAATTCTTTTTCTGGCTTCATAAACGCTAACCGTTTCCATTATGCTGCTAGGGTGGGCGAAATATGTATATTCAAAAGCACAATGTGAGTGCGATTTTTCTTCACAGAATTGAGTTGCCTCTAACCCTCTTTCACTAAGCTTTAATAATTCGCCGGGAACAACGTCACGAAGAAGATTCCCCCCTATTACAGAAAAGGCACAGGATTCTGACGCTATTAGAAAAGCATTGAACTCCTTATGGTAACCCAGCACAAGCGGGCGGAAACCTCTTACATCCCTTGCTGCATAAACAGAGCCATCGTCAGTCAGGAACGTGAAACAAAAAGATCCTACCATTTCCTCTTTTAGAACAGAGAGGCCTCTGGTCATATCATTGTCCACCTCTATCAAATTTACTAGTCGCTGAGCAGCGATTAGAGTGTCGCTCATGGTTTGTGGAGTAAAGCTACAACCGCCTACCATCCCTGCCAATTCCTCTACATTGGCAATAGTCCCATTGTGTGCTACGCATAAATCTCTAACTTTCAAAGGTTGAGCGTTTTGTATTGTGCTCTTTCCAAAGGTTGAGTACCTAACATGTCCTATTATTGCCCTGGATGCATACTTTGCTACTAATCTATGGAAATGTTCTGCGCTGCCAGAAACAAGGCCCAAACGCCGAAACGGAGCCTTCCCAGGTACTGCAATCCCCCATGACTCCTGCCCCCTATGTTGTAGAGCCCGCAAGCAGTCGATCGCCAAAGGAACTACATTCTTGCCATCTAAAGAGAATATACCTACGACTCCGCAATTCTCATGAACCAAGGCCGATCCCCTCCAGAGGGCAATGTTCATGGGAAATCATTAGACAGAACCAAGAAACGCTAGGGATCGTCAATATCAAAAATTGCATATTAGCAGTTTATGATGAACAAAATAAAAGCTTATCATTATATCCAGAATCAAAACATTAGTAAGAATCATGACATTTCTTTGGGCAGCAAATTGTAATTCTCTTCCAATTCTTCAATGGTACATTCAATTACTGATGAGCCTGATTTATTAAAAATGATTTTCCTTCCGGGAGCCGATTCGGAGTATGATTTTCCAATCATGGCATATCTGAGTCCGGGAATTGATTTCAAAAGGTTTTCGACCCTTTTAGGACTGTCGGTTGCAAACACAAACCTTGATTGAGATTCTGAAAATAGAAGATTGTCAATCCTGGTACACGCGTTAGGCATCAAGTCTAAATTTACATCGAATCCTATTTTCCCCTCCATGGCCATCTCACATAGAGTGATGGCTAATCCACCTTTTGAACAATCATGGACACACGAGACCAGTTTATTCCTGACCAAAGATAGAATGGTTTCTCGATTAAGCTTATCAATATTGAGGCTAAGACGGGGAACGAACCCCGCCACGACTTTATGATAGTTTTCGTAGTACTCTGAACCACCCATCTCATCATACGTCACGCCTATGGTATAAATTGTGCTTGACGGAGTCAACCCTATGCGACTTATCCAATTACTGTCTTGTAGAATACCTATGCATCCGATCACAGGGGTCGGCTTAATTGGCCCCATTACTGTTTCATTGTACAGGCTTACCTTACCACCTACAACAGGGATATCCATAAATTTACAGTAGTCAATGATTGCGCGCACTGATTCTTCAAATGACCAGAAGGTATGTGGATTCTCAGGGTTACCAAACTGTAGGTGATCTATTATTCCGACAGGCTCTGCACCAGTACATACCACATTCCGAGAACTTTCAGATAAGCAGCCCAGAGTTCCAAAATAAGGATCCAAATAACAATGCTTTGAATTCCCGTCCAATTTAATAGAGACAAATTTGTTATCGGTGAGCCTTAGGACAGCTGCATCCGATGAACCAGGTTTCAAGACCGTTCTTGTTCCAACTTCGTGATCATATTGTTCAAATATCCATGATTTATTTGCAATCGACGGAATGGAAACCATTGATAGCAGTATATTTGTCAGACTAGTGGGCACTTTGGGTGAGAATACAATCTTCTGAATCTCATCCACGTGTCGAGCCCTTGCGGATGATCTTAATACCAAGGGTGCATTACAAACAAGGTTCGCAGGCATTTTTCCCACGATCTTCCCTCTATATCTTAATAGCAGGTCGCGGTGATCCTTCACTCTCCCAATTAAACTGAAGCGAATACCGTACTTTTGGAAAATGTTCCTTAATCCCCTTAATTTTTCTAAGTCAGTGATGAATAGCATGCGTTCCTGTGATTCGGATACCATAAGGCTAGCAGGGTCAAGTCCCTTTTCCTTGGAATGAATCTTACTTAGTTCAATATCAAAGCCCTTCCCCAAGGCGTCTGACAATTCCGAAAGACAACATGAGAGGCCACCGCCGCCTAAATCCTTTAGGGCTTTGACATAATTATGCTCTACTGCCTCCATTATCGCTTCAATGAGTAGCTTTTCTTCAAATGGATCCGGTACTTGAACTGCCGACCTGTTTTGAGATAACATTCCCTTCGAGGCAAAAGCAGCCCCACCAATACCATCACTTCCTGTTGCTCCTCCGGCGAGGATGATATAATCCCCAGACGAGGCATGATTCCTAATTAGATGGTTGATCCTACCATACCCAATAGAAGCCACATCAACCAGGCAATAGTCCTCTATAGAAGCATCGAATTCAACCTCACCACCTACTGTCGGTACACCAATGCAATTTCCATAATCCGCTATACCTTTTACAACATTTTTGAATAACCACTTTGTCGTCGAATATTCCGTTGAGCCAGCAACTAAATTGCCAAATCTGAGAGCGTTAAGTAAAGCAATTGGCCGAGTGCCCATAGATAATATGTCCCGTACTACACCCCCTACACCGGTAGCGGCCCCTCCGTATGGTTCTACAGATGAAGGATGATTGTGGCTTTCTATATGCACACTAAGTGCATAACCGTCGCCAATGTCAATCGCAGCAGCATCTGAGCCTGGACCAATTAGAATGTGTTTACCTTTTCTCGGCAGCTCCTTTATTAGTTTCTTAGTTGACTTGTAGGAGCAATGTTCTGACCACTCCGCTTCTATTACTCGCAACTCTAAGTCATTAGGTTCACGAGCCAAATTTGCCCTCAGGTATCTTAATTCTTCAGATGTTAAAGATGTCATCTATTTCAAATGTGCGAATAACTTTGTGATTTTTATCAATGTTCTCTCTCACAATAAGCTTTAAGAGAGCTAAAGAGACCAGAGGAATTGTTGAACCCAGTAGGTGTTAAGATTGATTCACTACCTCTTTCTGGGTGAGGCATTATTCCTACAACATTTCTTTGCTCATTGCAAATTCCCGCAACTCCATCAACTGATCCGTTGGGATTTTCGCCTGAATATACTAAAACAACCCTATCCTCACTTTTCAATTTGTCAAATGTCTTGGCATTGGCAATAAACCGTCCTTCTCCGTGAGCGATTGGTATATTAAATGTGTCGCCGCTCTTATAGAATTCGGTAAAGGGAGTGTTATTATTGATAACCTTTACAGTGGTCCACTTACACACAAATTTCAATGAGCTATTTGTTGTTAATGCCCCCGGAAGAAGCCCTGCCTCTACCAAAATCTGAAACCCATTACATATGCCAAGTATTGGTACGTTTTCTCTTGCCAACGTCTTAATTTCTTTCATAATTGGGCTTTGAGCAGCTATCGCACCAGCTCTAAGTCGATCGCCGTAAGTGAAGCCCCCAGGGATAATGATAGCGTCATAATTTCCCAAACCTGATCTAGTGTACCAAAATAACTCGGTTTGAAACTTATAAATTCTACTTAAGACTGTCTGCACATCCCTTTCACAATTTGTCCCTGGAAAAACTAAAATTGCGACCTTTGGCATAGTTAATCCTCAGGAATTCCATTATATTAATAAAACCTGGGTCGACACCATATTACAATTCGCAGACAATCATGTCAACAAATACAAAATTATTATACTTACGCAAATGATAATCATGCATTGACAAAACCAGTTCGGGATATAATGACCAAGGAGGTTATCACAATTGATATAAATCAAGGAGCTGCCGAAGCTGCTCGCCTAATGGCTGATAAACATATAAGTTCTGTTGTCGTTCTCGAGAAAGAGAACCCCATAGGGATCATCACTGAACGAGATTTCGTAAAAAAAATCTGTGCGAAGGAATTGGAAATTTCCAGGATTAAGGCTGGAGAAATAATGTCAAGGATCAGAACATTTGCTGACCCTGAAACCTCTATAGATGTTGCCATTCAAAGAATGCTTAATCATAATATACGCAGGCTCCCGATAATGTCGGAAGGAAAAACAGTTGGCATTATTACTGTAACAGATTTAGCCAAGTACCTCCGAACGGACCTCCTTTTGCAAGGGGCATTAGCCAATAGTAAACCGGGTGATACCAATGATCTCAAGGTCATTGATAAACCCAATCGTATTGTATGATAATTTTGGCGGTTTAATCTTTGAGACTGGTTGAATGTAACTTAAGGGAGCAACCCCTCAGAGAATTTCACCGATAGACGTGATCGTGCAATCACTCAACACGGGATTATATATCCTTAAGTCAGTGCATAGGCGTTCCACTGTCATAAGAGCTTCTTTTTCAGAAGATGATGTAACGACTATCTTCAGTGTCTTAGCGGTGCGAACCGACTCGATATTAGAGTACCCCCCTTTCACTATTAGATCCCGCAGTATCGTATCTCCTTCAGGATCATCTAAGTACTTTTTATTTTCGATATTGATAGCCATTAGGAATTTTTTTCTGGGGGTTGCCCTTTTTACCACACCTCGTAGTGTATGTTGTAGCATTTAAATTATAGATTGGATTCACAGCTACTCCCTAAGGATTTTAATTACGCAAGGGATTAATTTACGCCTAACGTGTGCGCGCTTTGGTCATGTAGCTCAGCCTGGTTAGAGCGAAGGTTTTGTAAACCTTAGGTCGTGGGTTCGAATCCCGCCATGACCTACGGATTTGCATAGCAACATTAAGAAATATCATACAAACCCCTTTGATATCGTATCGTAATTGTTTGCATCATTTTTTTGTAAAATTACGGATCTAATTATACTTGTAATTTTCTAAAATTTAATCGATAGTAATGTATATTCAGTATTGGCATAGTTTGATGAATGCCAATACTGGAGCTGAAATTCATACTTGAGACTCATTCATAAAGGTAAGGTTAAGGATGTGTACGAGGTGGACTGGAGTACCTATCTCTTTCACTTTTCCGATAGAATCTCGGCATTTGATGTCGAAATGCCTACATTGATTCCGATGAAAGGAAAGATCTTGTGCCAGTTCGCAAAATTTTGGTTTGATGAGCTTGACATTGAAAACCATATGATAGGGACTAAAGGCAAAGACAAAATGATGGTAAAAAAGCTTAAGATGATCCCTCTTGAGTTCATTGTAAGAGGATACTTCTACGGCAGCCTTATCGAGAGATTTGCCAATGCTCGCTATGCCTACCCAAGTCTAAAAAAGTTTGAGCCAATACTTGCATCAAAGCTTCCAGAGCCCCTATTTGATCCTTCCACAAAATCGAGTACCCATGATGTTTCCATTTCTGAAGATCAAATAGTGGATAGAAGGATATTGTCTTGGGATACGCTGGCTCATATCAAAAAGATATCCATCAACCTCTATCAACAAATGAGCACCATTGTCGGACGTGCAGGATTCATTATCGCTGATACAAAATTTGAATTTGGTCATGACGGTACTGGCAACCTGATCTTACTTGCTGATTCACTTGGACCGGATGAATTTCGATTATGGCGAAAGTCAGAATACCTTCCGGGAAAGACACAGAGAAGTTATGACAAACAGATACTGAGGGATTGGCTGATACACACAGGGTTTAAGGGAGTTGTTGATGAAGCATCAGGGAAAGGTCTAAAGCCTGTTGCTCCGTACCTGCCCTCCGAAATAGTCAACAGGCTATCGCACAGATACATTTACGCTTACGAACAGATCTCAAATACCATATTCGAACCAACGGACCAACCGTGACCCCACCAGGTTAATTTCCAATATAGATACTTCATACAAGGATCGTTAGGTGGAATTCTGGTGCAGTTAATCCTTCATGATTTGGACATGCACTGGCCCCAAAATAGAGGGCCAGAAATTGTATTATCAACTAGGGGATCCATCGATGGATCTTATATCCTGATGTTGTTCATTGCACTAATCTCAGTATTAATTACACCCTAGGCAAAATTAAAAGAAACTCATTATGTCCGAGTTCAGATCCTTTATTCTACTGTTATTCTGAATATCCCTTTGGTCTCATGATGATGAAGTTCCTTTATTGCACTAATTGGAATATCTGATGCTGCCTTATCACAAAGTATTGCTAGGGTCCGTGGACAATAGAAGCTGGATTTGCGTATTACTATATCGTTACTATCTTGAACCGACAAGTAACGGCTTCCTTGCCCCATTAACTTCAGAGATAGGTCTCCAACAATTATCTCGATGCTTACCTTTGCATCGTCCCGAATTATAGCACGCCGCAATTGCTCATTTAAATGACTGCATCCCTTATCCGCTCTAACGCCTATTATACAATCTCCCCTGCGAGATAAGTCATGGTCACGAGTTATTTCGATGCTTTTCTTGTGGGAACTGAGCACGTTGGGATGACCATGAAAGGTCACATCATCCTGAACCAAGAACTAAGCTCACTTCTGACCCAAATTAAATTTAGCGGATCTTAAGGTAAATTTAAATTGCAGAATACGAAGTAGTAAAAAATGAATTGTTACCAGCGGCAGCAGGATATGACAGAGCTATTACGGTATTTTCACCTGACGGCAGACTATACCAGGTAGAATATGCAATTGAGACTGTAAGAAGAGGGACCCTGGCAATTGGGGTGAAAAGCAAGGATGGCGTCATCCTAGCGGTTGAGGAGAAGGCTCGCAAATTACAAATTTCGAATGTGACACAAAAAATATTTCAGGTAGATGATCATATTGGTGTCGCCGCAGCTGGATATATTCCCGATGCTAGAACGCAAGTTGACCATGCAAGATTTTTTGCACAAAGTAACCGACTTATCTATGATGAGCCAGTTGATGTCGAAGGCGTGGCAAAGAATATGGCTGATATGGCGCAGCAGTTCACACAGTATGCGGGAGTTAGGCCATTTGGAGTAGCATTGATTCTAGCAGGAGTAGATAAGAACGGAGCTTCTTTATACTTGACTGACCCCAGTGGAACATACATAGGATATGATGCAGTAGCAATAGGAGCAGGCAGTGATCAGGTTACTGAATTTTTAGAGAAGCAGTACCAGTTGGAAATATCGATGGAAGACGCTGGCGCTCTGGCGATGCAATCCATATATCTCGTAAGCGAGGAAAAAACAGGAACTAGACATGTAAAAATGGCTGTCATAGATAATGATACCAAGACAATGAGAAAGGTGGAAGATCACGATATAGAAAAATACGCAAGTCGAGCAAAAGAAAAAACTCCATAAGGTTTAGGATCTCAATATTAATGATGAAGGCCCTCATACCAAATATATGTCCGTTCAGATAGGAACCCTAGCGCCTAAAATTCGAGTGTCCGAGTGGGTACAAGGTAGACCCATCGATAGCACTCAAGAGAGAGGAAATGTAGTTGTGGTCGAGGTTTTCCAAGTAAACTGCCCAGGTTGCTTTCTCTACGGGCTGCCAGAAATCATCAACTTGTACAACCATTATCGGGGAGAGGCAATCAGGATCTTCGGGTTGGCTACTGCATTTGAAGACTACGATAAAAACACTCTCTCTAACTTGAAAATATTATTGTCGACTGGTGAAGTAATTGGCGAGACTTTGAGGGCATTGCAAAATTATGGTCATCTCCTTGCTGGCAATAAACTACCCTATGCAATTCCATTTCCTGTTGCAATGGATCTGATTGTTAAAGAATCCCATCCGGTAACTGAAAGCAGGATAAAGGACTTCATTGAAGCTAATATAGAAGGTTTCCGTTCATACAATGAAAAGGATAAATTGCAAATTTTGGATCGTGCTAGAAAGTATCTCGAACTGAAGAAATATTCTGCCAAGACATTCGAGGCGTACAGCCTGAGAGGGACACCCTCTACAATAATCATAGATAAAAAAGGAATATTGAGACACATGGTGTTTGGAGCTAATAATAATATTCATAGTATGGTTCAGAATTTGTTACAGGAATAATGTCAGGAAAGGTTGAGATTTCAGTTGCCATCCCTGATTCTTGTCTGCTGGGAGAACAGACTCTTCGAGATAAAACACTGAAGGTAGGTCAAATAGCTAGGGCGTCTTCTATCTTTCGAGTAGAAAAGATCTATCTATATCAGGACAGGGAAGCCAAGGTTAAAAATTCTGATCGCAGGCTAATAATCTTAATCCTAAGATATTTGGATACACCTCAATATCTAAGAAAAGAATTGTTTCCTCGGCAAAGGGAATTGAGTTATGCCGGGTTGCTTCCTCCGATACGGGCTCCTCATCATAAGGAATGGCTGGATATGAAGGCTGTTAAAAATGGCGAAATAAGGGTAGGAGTCGTAGTCAGGATTAAGGATAAACTCTTTGTCAATGTGGGAATAGATGAGCCCGTCCGACTGGAAGGCATGGCTCAAGTTGGAGCAAAACTAAATGTGAGGCTAAAGTCTACTTATCCTAATCTTAGCGCTGAGGAAGTAGATCGACATGATATTAATTCCCGTTATTGGGGATTCCTAGTTCATGAAGCTGGTTCTTTAAAAGCTATACTTGATCGGTTTGCAGATGGTGTAATTGTCATCACGTCGAAGGGAGGGAAATTGCTGACAGGTGTTGAAACTCAGCTGATACATGAATTGCGTGTAAAGAGAAAAATTTTGGTAGTCTTCGGATCACCTAAAAAAGGTGTACCACAAATCCTATTAGATGAAGGATACGACTCAAATGCATATCGGTTTATTATTGATATGTTCCCCAATCAAGGAACGCAAACCGTGAGATTAGAGGAAGCATTCTTGGGAACACTTGCCATCATTAACTGGGTTCTCAATTCATAAATCTAAAATTTGATTTAATGATTTATTAAATTAGGGTTTCCGGATATAGACTAATATTATTCTCGTCAAAGAGGTTATAAATTTATTAACGGGAAACCGACAAGGTTGGTTTGTCGATGGGCCATAGAAAATACAGTGCACCTCGCAGAGGAAGTATAGCATTTAGGCCTCGGTCTAGAGCGAGGAGTCTAGAAGCGAGGATCAGGAATTGGCCCAAGCTGAACCACGATAAACCCGCTTTGATGGGATTCGCTGGTTTTAAGGCTGGTGGAATTAATATTATGACGGTAGACGATAGGGAAAAGACTCCTAATTTTGGCAAGCAGCTCCTAAATCCATCAACGGTTATTGCAACACCCCCGATTCGGATAGTGGGTATTCGTGGTTATAGAGACGGGGTTAACGGCAAACGTGTAGCATTTGATGTATACTCTAAAGATCTACCAAAGGAGCTCGCACGTAAGGGAAACATAAGATATAAGGAAGAGCTCCTTACAAGAGCCCAGAATAACTTATCCTCAATAGATGACATTGTAGCAACTGCGACTGTTCTTCCTAGAGTAGCCCACTTGTCTCAAAAAAGACCGTTTGTGTATGAAATAGCTGTTTCCAGTAATGATAACCAGAATAAATTTGAGTATATCAAAGGTCTATTCGGAAAAGAAATCCGCGTACAAGACGTCTTTCAATTGGGACAGACTGTTGATGTTATTGGTATTACAAGGGGAAAAGGAGTCGAGGGACCCATAACTAGATTTGGAGTTAAACGAAAGCAACACAAATCTAGGAAAAGCGTTAGAGCAGTTGGGACCTTGGGACCGATATCTCCAGCAGTGGTGATGTATACAGTTGCCAGACAAGGTCAGAGAGGATTTCATCAAAGAACTGAGTACAACAAACGAATTCTGTTAATGTCATCAACGAACAAGGATAATCAAATATCAATAAATCCGAGCGGCGGATTCAAGCACTACGGGCTTATCAAAGATGACTATGTAGTGTTGCGTGGATCCGTCCCAGGCGTTCCTAAGAGATTAGTAAAGCTACGCCAGCCTATAAGGGATACTCACAGAAGAGTGATCGAGCCTAAAGTGATCGAGGTGATGACGAAATGAGAACTGAGTCGGTCGTTAGATCTATTGATGGTTCAGCTAAACAAACTATACCACTTCCCCAAGTATTTCAAACGCCTTTCAGACCTGAAGTTATTCATCGTGTTTATGTCAACTTGCTGTCACACAGGTACCAGAGACAAGGTCGTTACCCCGCCGCTGGGGAAATCGTAAGTGCTGAGTCAAGGAATACAGGTCTTGGAATTGCAAGACTTGCCAGGATTCGTGGACAAGGATTCAGCAGGTCAGGACAAGCGGCTGGTGTTGCAGGGGTTCGAGCAGGCAGAGTCGCACATCCTCCTGAATCATGGAAATTAATTCGCAAGAAGATTAACAAGAAGGAACGACGACTTGGCCTCTCCTCGGCTATAGCAGCTACTGCTCGTAAAGATCTCATACAAAGGAGAGGTCACATTATTGAGGGAATTTCCAGCTTTCCCATTGTAAGCTCGGATGATATTGAATCAGTCACTAAAGCGCGCGATCTTTTAAAAATTCTAGTGGCATTTGGTTTGGCCAATGATCTCTTAAGAGCTCGTAGACCTAGAAAGAGTAGAAAATCGGCGACGAGTAAGGAAAGAGGAACGCTACATGCTGCAAAATCTGCATTGATAATAGTAAAAAGAGGATCGAAAGTAGTCCGTCTTTCTAAATCTATTCCAGGTGTAGACGTCAGAACAGCAGACACTGTAAGTGTCCTGGATCTGGCTCCTGGTTCCAAACCTATAAGATTGACTATCTTCTCTCGTGGCTCATTGGATTACCTGGAAAGTTCGCTTCGAGAAATAAGTATAACCCGGAGGTTGAGAGCAGAAGATGAATAGGAGGAGTAGAAAGGAAAAGGCGATAACAATAGAAAAGGCAAATAAAACGTTCATCCAGCCGTACGTGACGGAGAAGACTTTTAACGACATTGAAAAAGAGAATAAGTTGACATTTATTGTGTCAGAAAAATCTACGAAGAAGGAAATTATTGAGGCTTTAAGACTGGTTTATGAAGCAGACGCTTTGGGGGTAAACACCGCTAGAACAATTCGAGGTAAAAAGGCAGTAATAAAATTCAGAGGTGCTGGGGGAGCCCGAGAGCTTGCTACACGATTGGGACTGGTCTGACAGCCCACGTTCTTAGTTAGGTTTAAAAGGAGTACGGTAACTGGAGTTAAATGATTCTGATTGGTTAGAGAGTTTAAGTTCAAAGGTTATTCTTTGTCACAGTTGCAATCATCTTCGATTGAAACCATATTACCTATTCTTAATTCGCGACAACGTAGATCACTTGACAAGCGAGTAGACAAGTACATGAATGATGAAAAAAGGAAGTTGCGGGAAGAGATAAAGTTGGCGAGGGAGGGCAAGCTTCGCGGAGTTCTTAAAACTCATGTAAGAGATATGATTATTCTCCCTGACATGATAGGGCTTAACATAAATGTCCATAATGGGAAGGAATTTTCCTCTGTCTCAATCAGACCAGAAATGATCGGACACTATCTGGGTGAATATGCTATCACAAATAAGAGAGTCCAGCACGGTGCTCCTGGTGTGGGTTCTTCGAGATCTAGCTTGTATGTCCCATTGAAGTGATTATTATTATGGGCAAGTCTAAATATGCTTTCCGGGAATTTGACAAGTCAAAGCATGTCAGAGCAAGAATAAGAGATAAGGACATTTCTCATAAGCAATCTAGGGAGGTCGCTGTTGCAATCAAGGGAATGTCCCTCGAAAAATCAAGGGAGTTCCTTGAACGGGTTCTATCTGGGGAAATAGCTGTCCCATATAGAAGATACCATAACGAAGTTGCTCACAGATCTAATATTCGTGATGGTTTCTTTGCCGGTAGATTTCCAAAAAAAGTTACGAAAGAATTTCTAAGGCTTCTCGATAATTTGGAATCAAATGCTGAATACAAGGGTATGGATCTTGATAGACTTAAGATTATTAGTGCTGTGGTTCACAAAGCTAGAAAGCTGAAAAGATTTATGCCAAGAGCAATGGGAAGGTCGACCCCAAAAGTAGATACATTGGTCCACGTCGAACTAGTAGCTCAGGAGTTAAGGTAAATCAATGAGCGCGGTAAAGAACGTTATTAAGAGCAATTATAGAAATATGGAACTCGATGAATTTCTTTCCCAATCGTTAAAAGACGCAGGGTATGGCTATGCAGATGTACAGAAAACTCCATTAGGAACTAGGATTACCCTGTATGTCACACGGCCTGGTCTAGTAATCGGTCGCAAGGGGAGTGGTATTAAGGAACTTACTACTAAACTCGAGCAAAAATTTGGTTTAAGTAATCCTCAAATTTCTGTTATGGAGGTTACCATTCCGGAACTCAACCCTAAGATAATGTGCAATAGGATAGCACAACTGATTGAAAGAGGAACGGCATTCAGGCGAGCTGCTTTATGGACGATCAACACAGTAATGAAGGCTGGGGCCTTAGGAGTGGAGGTCTCAATAGCAGGAAAATTGCGCAGCGAACGGGCTCACTTTGAGAAACATTCTGCGGGTGTCGTACCAAAGAGTGGGGACGTTGCTTTACGAGTAGTACATGTAGGTATTACACATGTACTGACCAAGATGGGATTGATGGGTGTTCAGTTACGCATAGCACAGAAAAATGAACTATCAAATGAAATCGAGCTAATAGACAATCAAGGAACTAAAGAAGAGCCGTTGCCTGAGCACGAAGCCAACAATGTGGCCGATCCTGATGTATCAAGTACTGCCGAGGATTCTACTTTGCGAGATAAGGGGCAAAAAGTAGTGGCCGCAGAGGGGAGCACAAGTGGCTAGGGTCAAGTTGAAAACCCTGCAAGAAATGAATCGGTCAGATTTGACGCAGAAGTTATCCGAGCTTGAGGCGGAGCTAGTGAAGTTGAAATCCGAACGCGCAAAGGGTACCTTGAAGAAGGAGACTGGAAGTATTAGATGGATGAGAAGAGACATCGCAAGGATATTAACGATTCTTAATGAGAGAGGCAATAGTGAATGATTAAAGCAGATACGCTGCCATCCCATGAATTCATTGGACTAAATGTTGAAATCTTGGACAATACTTCAGCAACGTTGAAAAATTTTTCAGGAAGTATCATTAATGAAACAAAGAATACATTTTTAATAAGGACATCACGGGGAACCAAGATGTTATCAAAGAAGAGCGCGACTAGCATCAGATTTTCAATTGACTCCGGGTCTTGTTTCATAAGTGGTTCATCATTGATAGGAAGACCCGAGGATCGAATTTCAAGACACTGTTAGGAGACTGAAATGGCTAGGAATATTGGAATAACAGTTAACCCACCCACGAAGGTCTGTGAAAATTCGAGCTGTGCGTTTCACGGGTCCCTACCTGTTAGGGGCAAGTCCTTTAATGGAGTAGTTGTAAGTTCAAAATCCGACAAAATGATAGTAGTCGCAATTGAATACCCACATCTCGTAGCTAAGTATAAGAGATTGGAGAGACGCCGTTCTAAGTTACATGCCTATTTACCCACGTGCATATCAGCTCCTGAAGGACAGCGAGTACGAATAGCGGAATGTAGACCGCTTGCAAAGACAGTTTCATTTGTAGTTATTGAGGCGATTGGGACAAATGGCAGCTAAGACAAGAGCCGTTTCGGCAAAAGGGGTAGAAGAATTCCGGCCGTATATTACTCGGGCACTACCTGTTACAGCATCTCTCATTTGCGCAGACAATACAGGTGCAAAAATACTCAAGATAGCAATGGTGAACCGATATAAAGGGAGACATTCTAGGATGCCATCTGCAGCGGTAGGAGATTTCGTAACTGTTACAGTTAAGAAGGGAAAAGCAGACCTCCGAAAACAGATTTTCGGCGCAGTAATAGTTAGGCAAAAATACCCCCTTAGAAGGCTAAGTGGTTTACGAGTTACATTTGAAGACAATGCGGCTGTATTGGTCACTCCCGAGGGAGAAATCAAAGGTTCAGATATAAAGGGGCCCGTGGCTGCAGAAGCAGCTGAGAAATGGCCCAGAATAGCAAATCTCGCTTCGATGATAGTATAGGATCCAGACATGGCAAGAATAAACCCAAAATTAATCCACGTATCAAAACATACTCGCGATTCATCAGTCGCTGCTCATCTTAACGACAGTCTGCACCAACAATATCACATCAGGTCTTTGCGTGTGATAAAGGGTGATACCGTTAGGGTTATGAGAGGGGAGTATGGAGGGATAGAAGGGAAGGTAGATTCCGTGAACACGATGACTGGAAAGTTGGCAATTGAAGGTATTCAGAGAGAAAAAATCCGTGGAGGAAACGTGAAGGTAAGAATTCACTCTTCTAATGTTCTTATAACAAATTTGAATTTGGATGATAAGCGCAGACAAGAGAATTTGCGATCACGGTTAGCCAAAGAAAAGACTAAAACTCGTCGGAAAGCTAAAAGTCGAAAGGGAAAAAAAATTGATTAAGGGGAGAACAAAGTAATGGCGAGGAAAGGCGGACGTACAAGGTTAAAAAGGCAGATGGCGCCAAACTTTTGGAAGATTGAGAGAAAAAGGAATAGATTCGTTCTCAAAGTCCATCCCGGCCCTCACTCCAAGAGTACAGCATATCCGTTAGGGGTCGTGCTGCGAGACATTCTTAAAGTATGCAGAACAATACGAGAAGCGAAGAAAATAGTAACTGCCAAAAAAATAAGGGTTGATGGGAGAGTATGCACAGACATAAACTATGGGATAGGTCTGATGGACGTCCTGGAATTTGTACCTACGGGGGAAGCATACCGGTTTGTTGCCAAAGACTCCGACATCTTAACACCCGTTGTTATTTCTGGCGAGGAGAAGACTTCAAAAATTGTCAAGATTAAGAACAAGGTGATAATCAAAGGAGGGAGTCTTCAATATGGTTTTCACGATGGCAAGACAATAACAGCTGGTGAAAATATGAATGTCGGAGATAGTTGTATCATAGGTCTTCCCAAGTTGAAGATCGTGTCTCATATCAAATTTGAAAAAGGGTGCGTGGCGTTGGTTACGAAGGGTGAAAACGCAGGTGTAATTGGCAAGGTCGAAGATATTCGTGACGGCGTGTTTTCTCTGCCCAAGCGGGCTCTTTTATCTCATGGTGATAGAACTATGGAGTTGCCAGTGGAAATTGTACTTGCCGTGGGCGCAGATAGTCCAGCAATAAAGGTGACATAGGAATGAATTCTGAAATCGGCTCTTCAATGAAGGAAATTTCAATTGGAAAAGTCGTGATAAATATAGGAGTCGGAAGGTCGGGAGAACCTGTTGAAAAGGCAAAAAGAGCGTTGAATACGCTAATTGGGCAGCGGCCCAAAGTCTGTGGAGCTAGGGATACAGTAAGGGATTTCGGAATACACAAGGGTGAGCCAATTGGCGCGATGGTCACATTAAGAAGAGAAAAGGCGATCGAGTTTTTGAAAAGAGTGATGGTGGCCAAGGGAAACAGCATAAAGGCTTCTTCGATTGATGATTTCGGGAATTTGTCAATTGGAATCCATGAACACATCGATCTTCCAGGTACGAAATATGATCCTGAAATTGGGATCTTTGGTATGGACGTCTGTATGGCGTTAGTCAGACCAGGATATAGAGTTGCCAGGAAAAGAAATAAATCTAGTATAGGAAAAAGCCACAGGGTAACAAGAGAAGATGCTATAGCTTTCTTGAAGCGGACTTTTGGAGTCGAAATCGTATAATGCCGAAGCCTAGGGAATATAGTATAACTGGTAGGAAACGGGTGTCACATGGAAAGGGTACTAGGTGGTGTAGAAGGTGTGGACAATATACTGCATTGATACAGAAATACGACTTGATGCTGTGCAGACAATGTTTTAGAGAGGTCGCGTCAAGCCTCGGTTTTGTAAAATACCAATGAAGGTGGATCTGGTACTAAAATGCCTGCTCTAAATGTCATATCCAACCTATTTACAACTCTTTATAATAATGAGACAAGAAGAAAGAAAGAATGCATAGTGGTCCCAGCTTCTAGATTCGCTAGCGATGTGCTGCGTATTATGCAAAAGTACAGATACATTGGTGAATTTGAACAAATTGACGATGCTCGGGCGGGTAAATTTCGAATCCAGCTATTAGCAAAAATCAATAAATGTGGAGTCATCACTCCTCGATTCAGTGTGAAAAGGGACGAATATTTGAACTGGGAGCGCCAATATCTACCCGCGTACAGTATGGGAATTCTTGTAGTTTCAACGTGTGAGGGAATAATGTCACATCACGAAGCACAAGATAAAGGTCTCGGAGGTGTTCTAATAGGTTATGTCTTCTAAGGACAAGTTTGGGATCGAGCTGGAAATCCCAAAGAACGTTGTAGTAAAGAAAGAAAACCAGATGATATCGGTTACAGGGAAGAATGGAACTATCAGCAGGGATTTCCACAAGTTACCAGCATTCATAACTGTAAAGAACAATACAATAGCGATAGAGCCTGCGGGGAAGAGAAAAGGGGACTTGGCTATGACTAACACAGTTAGATCTATTCTAAATAACATGTTTAAAGGGGTCGAGAAAGGGTTCAGGTACAAGCTGAAAATAGTCTTCGCACACTTTCCAATTTCGGTAAAAGTAAAAGGAAGAGAAGTTCATGTAGAAAATTTTTTTGGAGAGAGGTCAGCTAGAATCTCACATATGGTCGGGGACAGGACAAAGGTGGCCATAACAGGGGATGATGTCATAGTTGAGGGTCCAAGCCTTGAGGACGTGTCTCAAACTGCCGCAAATATCGAATCCTCAACAAAAGTGAAGGGAAAAGATCAGAGGGTATTCCTAGATGGAATATATATCTATTCAAGAGATGGAGGAGACTGAAGATCAACTTTGCCCAAAATGGAGACTGGAATTTTATCTCTTTATGTTTCAGTGATAACTCTCATTGAATCAGAAATCGTCTCCGGCTATCAGAAACTATTTCATTAAGAATTAGTTGAGTCTGGTAGGAAATGAAGGCGGTCATTCTTGCTGGCGGGCTGGGCAAACGTTTGAGGCCACTGACTGATGAAAGACCCAAGCCAATGATAGAGGTTCTCAATCAACCAATCATAGAATGGCAAGTGAAATGGTTCAAAAAATTTGGAATAGATGAATTCGTCATTTGCGTAGGGTACCTTAAGGAACATATCATTGATTACATAGGGAGTGGAAGCAAGTTCGGTGTAAAAGTGGGTTATGCAGTAGAGGAAGAGCCGCTAGGGACAGGCGGAGCGCTTAAAAATGCTCAAAGTCTTCTCGGCGGAACTGAGAATGAAGGTTTTTTCATGGTGAATGGAGACATATTGACTGATTTAAACCCGAACACACTCCAAGATGGCATAACATCTTCTGCCATAGCCGTCGTTCCTTTAAGAAGTCCGTACGGCGTGATCGAATTGGATGAGAGCTCCATCATTACAGGATTCGTAGAGAAACCACAGATTAAAGACCGATGGATTAATGCTGGCGTGTATTACTTTGGATCAGAGATCTTCAAATATCTCCCAGACAGTGGAAACCTAGAGGTTACCGCGCTGCCTGTGATGATAAAAGATAGGAAGGTCAAAGCAATACGATACGAGAAGTCCTTTTGGCGTTCCATCGATTCTCACAAGGATATCGAGGAAGCGAGCAGAGAGATAAAGAGTAGCAGATTACTAGTATGATAATAAATAGAGTGGGCTACAGTCTCGGAACTCTCTTGTCTCCGAGGGAAATGTTATTGGCTGGTAAGGAGGCAAATAATAATCATAATACTCATTCCATCTGGGTGCCAGAATCTTGGGGACGAGAAGCATTTTCGTCACTTGGGGCACTCTCCCAGGTAACTGACCGAGTTAAACTTGGGACTTCCATCGTTAGCATTTACTCACGTTCTGCCTCTACCATCGCCATGTCGGCTGCGACTGTAGATATTCTCTCCAATAGAAGGATGATGATAGGGTTGGGAGCGAGTACCCCTGTTTTGGCCGAGAATTGGCATGGGCTGAAGTTTGAAAATCCTGTCAGAAGGATGAAAGAATATATTGAATGTATACGATTAATCCTAAAAGGAGAATTAGTTAATTACAACGGAAACTTTTGCAAGATAAAGAACTTTAAATTGGCGTTTAGACCGAAGAGGCGTAAAATTCCCATTTTTCTAGCTGCTGTCAATCAGAAGATGATCTTGTTGTCCGCTTCTATTGGAGACGGCTTGGTGCTTTACCTTCGTCCAGAACATGAGATTCGAAATGTAGTTTCGACCATTCGATCCATGCGACCGCATAGAGATTTTGAAATTGCTTGTGTTTTTATTACAGCTGTATCCGACAAAAATCCCGAAAAGGGAAGGGACAGAGCTGCCAAGACAGTTGCATTCTATGTTGCAGTTGGCCGTTACTACAATAAGTTTTTAGCAGAAAATGGATTTAGAAATGAAGTCAGAAACATAACAGATGAATACAATTCTAGAGGCCTGAATGCTGCGAGCAAATTGGTAACCGATAAAATGTTGAGATCGCTGGCCATTTATGGGAGTAGGGAAGACTGCATTAAAGCTCTCAAGAAATTCATGTCGACCGGTATTTCCTTACCAATAATCCAAATAAATCCACTAGAAGGCATTGAGGGGTCATTTAGAGAAACCCTTACTATATTCAACGGAAATGTCTGAAGAAGTTGCAATTGTAGCCTCCGAGACAACAAAATTCACTAGAGAGGATTCGCCCTTTTACGAGCTAGCATGCGAACCTTGCCGGAAAATTCTCAGAAACATGAGCATAGATCGTAATGATATTGATTCGGTAGTGCTTTCTACCTGTTCTACACTTCAGTATACCTCAAGCATTATTTCAGAAATGTTGGCCTTAAAACCTAAGAGATCGTGTCGCATAGACAACCTTTGTAATTCAGGAACGTCAGCAATCATTTCGGCATATTCTGAAATTGTAGCCGGACTTTGCGATTGTGCTCTTGTTATTGGTGCGGAAAATGGATCCAATCATGCAGCTAAAAGACTTCAATGGGATTTAACTAGAGGGTCGTATAATCAGCCGATTCACTGGGCATCATTATATGCACGTGCTCATATGAGGAAGTTTGGAACTACTGAAGAACAAATGGCATCAGTATCAGTTAAAAACCACAGGAATTCGTCTAAAAATCCCGTTGCATTATTTAGGAATAATGTTACCTTTGAAGACGTTATGAAGTCAAGAAAGCTTTCAGACCCCATAAAGGTGCTAGACTGCTCGTACGTCTGCACTGGTTCATCCAGCCTCCTTTTGGCTTCAAAGAGAAAAGCTAAAGATTTTACGGACGTGCCCGTTTGGATAAGTGGAATAGGACAAAAAACAACGTGTGCCAGTTTATCTCATTTGTTATCTAGTGGGAAAGTAGGTTTGGAAAGTACCCAAGAGGCCGCAAGAGAAGCTTATAAAATGGCACGGACCAGCCCACAAGACATTGACGTAGTGGAATTGCATGATGCGTTTACTATTATGGAAATCATGGCATATGAAGACTTGTTCCTTACATCGAAAGGGGACGGAGGGAAGTTCGTAGATCAAGAACTAGTATCAATCAATCCGAGGGGAGGATTGCTGGGTTGTGGACATCCAATTGGAGGTACCGGAGTAGCTCAGACTGCAGAAATTGCTGCACAGCTTGCTGGACGCGCAGGCAAAACCCAAGTAAAAAATTGTAAGACGGGACTGGTACACAACATGGCCGCGGCTGGGAGTTCGTCATCAGTTATCATATTAAGGAGTTAGGGTTCGTCTTGATTATGGAAAAATTCCTAAACTACCTCAAGGACAACAAATTTGTTGTACCTTACTGCACTAGGTGCAATGCTCCTGCTTGGCCTCCTGTTGATTGTTGTTATACCTGTATGTCGAAGGTGAAGCTAAGAAGGGCTAAATCATTGGAAGGTCATTTAATCGAGTATACAGTTTCTTATCGCTTGTCAAAACCTCAAATATTTGGAATCATCGAGATCGGTGGAGTTAAATTGATTGGCTCCGTGCAATCATCCGTCGCCCCTTTTGCGGGAATGTTCTTAACAATGAAAAATTGCGGGATTTCAAATGATGGTACTCCATATTACGAATTCATCGATGGGCGGAATTTTTGTTAACAGAGATAGCTATCGTAGTCATAACGCTAAGTTTGTACTTTCGAATGTGAATAAATATATGTTTAGGGATGTATCAATAAGATCATCAAATGCAATGACCTTCGATAGATTCGTTGATGATAGACTACTAACAAGCAGAGATGCTCTCAACAAGTCGCAGTTAAAGATTAAATTGGTCGAAATCGATGAAAGCTCTAGGGATTTCTCCCAAAGATTTGGACAGCGGGTCTTGGTTAAGAAGATTTTGGTTACGATTAGATACTTGGAAACTGAACAGATAGAAGAAGTTGAACTCGATGTTCAAGAACTCGAATCCAGAATAAAAAGAGAGAGACTTTTTTCATCATCTAACAGATGGGTATTCCCCAATGAGATAAAGAATAACTATATAATCTCAAGTCGTCATCTGGATTTGCTTTCTGATGCAATAGCCCTTGATATAATCTCGTTCTAGAAGAACTATAACGACAGCCTAAGTTAGGTATCATAAACGTAACTTCCTCAGGTATGTTGGCAGGAAAGGATTGAACGCCGCTGATCAGACTCGAACTGATGACCCACTGGTTAACAGCCAGCTAAGCTTCATGGCCTTACTAATGTCAAAGGCCAGGTATTTGCTCTACCATGCTGAGCTACAGCGGCGCAGTATACAAGGATTCCAAACGGAAAATAAATGTTTAGTCTTTCCTTATACCTTCAATGTAAAAACTTGATACAAATCCTTTATTCGTCGGTTGCTAGGATTCCATTTCTAAATTTTGCTCGTACTGTTGATGTCTATTTTAAGAGGTTCTGACTCTATCAATATTTCTGACTAGGTCATAAATTTGCCTACAAGATTTGAGTGATCTACAGTTGTAGGACATCCTTCGAGGATCTGTGCAATCCTTTTAGTAATATTGGTCTCTATGAATGGTATTAATGCCAATACCTTTACTCTAGATGTTTTTTCAATTGTTTCCACTATCATTTCTTTTTTAACTGGACCATTCCACCGGGATAGATCGTTAAGAATTATCCCTGCGATGTCCAGATCGTAGTCAAGACACGCCCTCACAGTTAGTAGAATGTGATTAATCATACCTAACTGAAAACGGGCCACTATAATAACTGGAAGATTTATGGCTTTAGCAAAATCCACAAGACACTTCGTTCTTGTCAAAGGCACCATGATCCCTCCGATCCCCTCAACTATCATCTGATCATGTGCTGAAGCTAATTTAGTATATGCTCTTATGGCTTTGGGTAAGTGTACTTTACAAGATTTTCTTATGAGGCTAGCTGTGTATGGTGCCGCTGGCAACGAGGAGAAAAACGGGTTTATAACATTAGGTTTGTCCTTAGCCTTCGTAACATCTAACAGCATTGCGACGTCTGCCGATTTATACTTTGAGCTATATCGCTTAGTTGCTGTTGCAAATGGTTTCATTATTCCGATACTCAATCCTTGCCTTTTTAGGTTCAAAGCAATAGCAGCAGCTACTGTTGTCTTTCCGACACTCGTATCGGTTCCGGTTATAAAAAATCCTTTCCTCGGCAAAATAATAATTATTACTTACCATAAGAAGAATTTAATCGGATTGGATCTAGATCAGGCAGATAAAAAATTTGTATGGCATCCCTATACGCAGATGACCGACTGGTTGCAATGGACTAACAAAGTAATCGTCAAAGGTGATGGTTTTTATCTCATCGACACTGATGGCAATAGATACCTTGACGGATGCGCGAGCATGTGGTGCAACGTCTGGGGTCACAGCAGAAAGGAAATTATAGATTCGATTATAACACAAGTGAGGCAATTACAGCATTCAACTCTATTTGGATTGGCCAACAGACCTGCAATTGAACTAGCCGAAATACTACTCAAAATCTCGAAACAAATGGATCACGTGTTTTATTCAGATAATGGTTCAACAGCAATTGAGGTTGCGTTAAAAATGAGTGTTCAGTATTGGCGAAACAAGGGATACAATAGAAAAAATAGGTTTTTTTCCTTAGAACGCGGGTATCATGGAGACACCATAGGTGCGATGTCCATAGGTTACGTTCCGGAATACTTTCGCCCATATAAGTCAATGTTACGACCGTCAAAAAGGATTTCTCCTCCCAAATCTGCCACCTTAGATGAGATTGATGATCAAGTCAAACAGAATTACATTGAGAATTTGGAGATATTTTTTTCTAAACATAGTGAAACATGTTGTGCGATGGTTATGGAGAGTGGAGCACAAATAGCCGGTGGCATAAACGTCTACCCTCACGGCTTTCAGAAGGCTATATCCGATTTGTGTAACAAGTATAACATATTGTTAGTACTTGACGAAATAGCAACCGGATTTGGTAGGTTAGGAAATATGGTTGAATATTTAGCTCAAAGATCTACTCCAGACATTGTTTGTATGGGAAAGGCTCTCACTGGGGGCTATTTTCCCCTCGCTGTTACTCTTTGCAAGGAGGAGGTTTATTCTGCTTTCCTCTCAGAGTATTCAAAAAATAGACACTTTTGCCATGGACACACATATACTGGTCATCCAGTAGGGTGCTCGGTTGCCATCACAAACCTCCAACTATATCGAAAATATAGTCTAGTGGACCATATACGAAGAAATAGTATCTATCTTAGAACAAAGCTTAAGGAATTACAGGTCTCTCCGGTCGTAGGCAGAGTTGTACACAAAGGGCTTCTAGGAGCGGTCGACCTAGTAAAAAAGAAAGGAAGAAAACAGGAACCAATACACTCGTTAGACTATCATGGAAAAAAAATTTCATCTAGTAATTTCATAATGCGTGAGGCATTTGGAATGGGAGTCTTCATAAGGGGTTTGGGTGACACTGTTGTTATGATTCCTCCCCTTGCAATAGGGAAAGGAGACCTCAAGTATCTATTGGCTGTTATATCTGAATTGATTAAAAAAATTGAGGGATTGGTGTAACAAAGGAAATTAGAAGAATCTTGGGTCGAAGTTGTAATATACAACCGATTCTGGAGATAGTTGAATTGTACGAGTGAGCACTAAAATCATTCATTATATACTTTTTATGGATCGTGTATGAATCGATTCATATCTTATTTGATTCGGAAATGACCCTATCGTTAATATTGCTTAGTTCTTTGTATAGGCGTCCCTTGGAAATTCTTAGGGCATCGGCAATTCTAGTTCTGGGTGTATTTTCTGCAAGCAATTGGATAAGGGTGTTCTTATCTATATTCTTGACAGGCCTACCAATTCCCTTCCCAGATTCCTTTGCGCGCCTCATTCCGTCTTTTGTTCTCTGGACCAATAATTCCCGTTCTCTTTCTGCAACCCATGTCAAAATGCCAATCATCAACTTCCTGACTCCGGGTTCTGTGCTTTGCAAAAATGACTCCCTTGGAGAACATGATATAATTGGCGAATATTCTTCTACGGCCTTGATAGCGTCAAGCGTGTCCCAAAAGCTTCTGCCTACCCTGGACAACTCGTATATTAGCACCGCGTCAACAGGTTCGACTTTTATGAGTTCCAGCATTTCGTGAAAGGCATGTCTATTTATCGCTGGAATTTTCCCGCTCACTGCTGAATCTTCAAAATAGTACACAATCTGGTACCCCTGCTTCGTAGCCCATCTTTGTATTGCCATTTTTTGGTTTAATACTGTTTGTTCCTCGGTGCTGACGCGGACATAAGCAATTGCATAACCCATAGCTTAACTACAAAAAAATAGAAGGCTAACATTTAACAAATGTATTGTCACAAAAGTATGATCAAAAGTTCAAAAATGGTACTCCTTTAAATTATACGCAAGTAATTCCATATCACCCCCTTGAAGGTAAATAAATGGTACACTAAAATCCAGCGTCCAAATATGGGTCCTTTTTCATACAGATTACAAAGGAGGAGAAAAGTGCGAAATTCGCAGATTACCTTCAGAGACAGCGTATTCGAAGAGGCCAAACATCTTCCCAACATAGGACTCGATAGGAATCCAACAACGCGTGGACCAGCTGAAATTTGGTTATTCGCATAAAGTTCCCTACACCTTCTTTTGTGATATTCAGTATCGACGACTTTAGCTAATGGTGGTGGGGGTTTTCAAATGATTTTTTGCAAAATAATGATCGATAAGTCTACATTAGATCCATTTTAAGACTTTGGGACCTTGAGCCCCATTCCCCTTATCATCTTCAGGTCATCTTCCACAAGGTTCCCGCCCGTGGTGAGATAGCCTCCGCTGATTATTCCGTTTGCTCCACCCCTTAGCGCTACAACTTGTTGGTCTCCTAAATGGACTTCCCTACCGCCGGCAATTTTCAGAATTACATCTGGCATTATGAATCTCCATACGGCAATAGTCCTTATTGCGTCGACAGGATCCAGGGGGAATGAATTTGCCAAGGGTGTCCCTTCCCTTGCAATTAAAATATTTATTGGTACTTCATCTGCCTGTAAGGACCGAATTGCAATACCAAGTTCAACTCTCTGTGCAGGAGTCTCACCCATGCCGATTATTCCGCCACAACATAGATCCAAACCTTCTTCCTTGACAATTCTTGCAGTATTGACCCTATCAGAAAATTCATGTGTTCTACAGATTTGTTTGAAGAAGCTTTCGGACGTTTCTAAATTATGATTATAACGTTTGACCCCAAGTGCTTTTAGTCGTCTTGCTCTATCATGAGTAATAAATCCCAGAGAAACGTTAACATCTATCGTCATGGTCTTCTTTATCTCTCCTATGATAGCGCAGATTTCATCGAAGTCCTTGGTAGGTGCGCTTCGATAGGCACACACTAGACAAAAGCTGCTGGCTCCACTTTGCTCAGCTTTTGATGCCTGTTCGATGATTACCTCCCTTGGTAATAACGGATATGTGTTGATACCCGCACGCGAATCATAAAACATTGATTGAGTACAGAAAGAACAATCTTCAGGACATCTTCCGGATTTTGCGTTGATTAATGCCTCTACATCCACGGTCTCCTCGGCAAACCTCTGGGTAATCGTGTTGGCACAGTTAGCTAGGTTCAAAACATGCTTAGTGCTTATTAGTCTCCCAGCTTCTTCACCGTTAATTTCATCGCCATCAAGGACCTTCTCCATAGTACTGTAGATGAACGACACATCGTCATCAAACTGACCACTCACGCCAAGAGAGTCAACAATGACACATATAATTTATGGCAATCTAGGTATGAATATCTAGGTTTCTTTCAGAATTCGAATTTGGAAATATTATTCCAATATGTTCTATCAAATAGCTGTGTATATAGGCACCTGAAATATAGTAGTAAGAAGTTGCTCTTTGTCAGGATCATTAATTGTGTTAGATTGAGATCGTATGACATCAGGTTGTATAATATCTAGACTGCCAAAAGTTGATTATTTCAGATGACAGCTAAGGTTGTTGTTGTAAATGCTGATTTCTAGAAACAAGGTATTTGTTGGTCTGAGACTCATGTCCATGATTGAGATAGTACGGTTTGAACGGTTACAAACAGCTTAAAATGTATTGATTTACTAAGAGGGAATACAAACAGACCACAAGTCTTTGAAGGGTTGGTAATATAGTTGACAGTTTTCAAACTGATAATGCGACCTTGCACATATGTGTTCTTATCCTAAGTGTATATATCATGCAGATTACGACTATAGGTAATACAGAGACGGAATTTGAGCACTAACAACTTCTCGAAGGTAGAGCTACAGCGAATAAGAAGAGCAAACCTGTATCGAGCACTAAAGAAAGTATCCACGATAAAGAAAATGGATATTCGGATCGACGGAGTCCGAGCTATAAACTTTTGTTCAAATGACTATTTAGGCTTGTCACAAAATCCAGTAGTATTGCAGGCGGCCAAAGATCATCTCTATCAAATTTCTCAATGCAGCTCTAGATTAATATCCGGCAACTCGCCTGACATCGAGAAGCTGGAAAAGAGACTAGCGAAACACCGAAGTGCAGAATCCGCATTGGTATACCCAACGGGTTACATGGCAAATTTAGGTGTGTTAACGGCCATAGCTGATAAAGCTTCTATCATCTATAGTGATGAATCCAACCATAGCAGCATAATTGATGGTTGTCGCCTTAGCGGAGCCACCATAAGGATATTCAGACATAACAATGTAAACGATCTTAAGCAACTTACTAAAGCTGACATGAATTTGAAATCCAGAAGAAAAATTGTAATCACTGAAGGGATTTTCAGCATGAACGGGGATATTGCTGATCTATCTAATATATGCCAGATTGCTAGAGCGGCAAATGCAATTACAATTCTGGATGATGCTCATGGTGATTTTATATTGGGCCGTTCTAAAGAATATCCAGGGACTTCTGATCACTTAGGGGTTTCTACAAGTATCGATGTCCATGTAAGCAGTCTAAGCAAAGCGCTAGGCTGTTTTGGTGGATACGTTGCGGCATCACACCATATCAGAGAATTGTTGATAAATAAATCTAGGCAACTCATTTATACTTCAGCTATTCCATCAAGTTTTTGCCAAGCCGCAATAGCCTCAATTTCCATCGCGTCTAAGGGATTCTTGCAGAAGAAGCTTTTCAAAAATATCGAGTATTTTGTAGGAGCACTTCGAAAACTTGGTATATCGAGCGAGTCTTCTTTAACTCCCATAATTCCCATACTTGTGGGGGATGAAAAGTCTTGTGTTAAAATCTCAAATTCCTTGTTGAAAAAGGGGGTTTTTGTTCAAGCCATAAGATTTCCCACGGTAGTGAAAGGAAGAGCACAGCTAAGGGTATCTATTACCGCAATGCATTGCCGAAATGATCTTGATTTTGTACTATCTTCTTTTGAAACAACAGCAAGGAAATATCAGCTGTTCTAGCTGGCTGGGTACGACTGAAGTTGGAGGTAATCTACTATCCTGTGTTCAGGGTCGACGTTTTCAAACGGCTTCTTTCAGAACTCGAGTTTAGAAATATATAACACTTCGACCCAACCATTGTAATATGGAAGAATTTATGCTTCGATTAAATTTAACTGAAGATGAAAATAGAGAAATGAAAATTTATGCAAGCTATTTGCCAACTGAAATGATTCTTTTCGGTCTGCGCTTTGCATTTAACAGGTACAAGGCACTTTCTGGCGGATATTTACTTCCAGGCAGGAAAAGTATTGTTAAGAGAGAGACCAGGATGCTCAGCAGAGCTCAGGCTCAGTGGAGACTTAAAAATTGGAAATCAATGATAAGGTCGTATAGGCAAAGGGGCTACAGCTATCCAACTATTTCAAGAATTAAAAAGCAAGTACAAATTTATGCTTCTAAGGGATCAACTATGAGTTAACAGTCGGAAAAGGGTTTATCCTAACTTTCAATTGTATGACTAGGCTATCCTGACTAAAGATTAGTAAAAGGATTATTCATAATGATAAAATTCTTGTATCATGAAACAACTTCATTCCTAACATCCTTCAAATCTCATTTAATTGTGGGAAAGACAGGGTATGATCCGCAGGTTCTACAATATCTTCCTTTCCATTTGAACTGACATCGACAATTTGGACATCTCGGCTCGGAGCCCCCGTATTCCGTTCCTGGGGGAGGGAACCTTCGTCGATACAATAGATAATAATATAGTTGTTCCTTGTCTCTTATAGAAACACCTTCAGACAAAGCGTTCGTTCTCTCGATTGAGAATTTGTCATCATCGAAGACTTCATTGATTGTACCTGTGATTGGTGTTATGTTGGCCCCTTTTTCCTGCGCTCGTTTACATCTCCAAGCAATATCTTCCCCTAGCTCCTGTTCAAAACACTTTCTAAGGACAAATTTCCCCCAGTTTTTGCCTCGATAACTTCCAACTTTTTCTGAAATATCGATACTCTGTGCGTAGTCAAAAAAGGGCTTTTCCAAATAAGGTGATAATACTCTAACACCTAGAGCGTCCCCAAGTTGATGGGACGAAAAACGCATGTCTTGCCATAGTCTGATCAACTCTAGTTCCAGATCCCTCTTAGCATTATCAAGTCGTCTCATGTAATCATAACCCGCAAACAATTCATCGCAGCCATCTCCGGTTAAGACATTAGCCAGGCCTCTTCTCTTTGATTCTTCAATACCCGCATACAAGACACTTGAATTTCTAATTTCAATCGGGTCAAATGTTTTCATTACTTGGATAAGTTTTTCCATGATGGAAAGCAAGGTCTCAGTGTTCAAAAATACCTTTACATGGTACCTGCAGAAGCGGTTGGCAACATTTGCAGAGAAACTTAGGTCCTCAGCATCTGATCCAAATCCCACTGTAATTGCATACTGAGGTCTAAATACGCACGCTATAATGCTACTGTCTAACCCCCCTGAAAGCAATATCGCTTCATGATGAACGGCAGGATAAGGCAGTTTTAATCGTGCCCGAAGCTCATGACATCGATCTTCTAACCACATATTCAAACTATCTTAAGAAATAGCCAAACAAAAGGATAAAGCCAGTATATTTGGCTCATCTATACAGTCCTAACTCCAGATTAAATCCTACAAGTGTCCGAAGCCTTGAATAGCATAGTCTGTTCAATCTATTTTCTCTTTTTTGCTGAAACTATCGATAATATATCCCTGTCCTTTAGAACATAGTTCCGGGGCAGGTGCAATCCATCACGCGCATCTATCGCATACAATAGTCCCTTTGCTAATTCAGTATGAATTGTTCTAGCAAGATCCTCTGTCGTCGAGCCAGACTCCATGAGATAAACATCAGGCAAAATGTTGCCGTGCTTGTCAGACAGTTTTTTAGTATCTGCAACAGGGTAAACTGTATTCATGCTTAACAACTTGAACACGGCTACATTTATCGCGAATTGCACTCCAGTTCTTAAATATTCGCCAAGAATATCCCGCCGTATGAAGTTCAGCGCCCATTTTTGTTTATCATTCAATTGTTCCTGATGAACTATCTCAAATCGTTCATCGCCCGGATTGTACTTGATTAGACCGCGGGATTCAGCTCGTCTGAGAGTTAGCTCCGCGTCAGCACTAGACGGGATAATTAGGACATCCTTGTACCTATCTCTCAGTCGTTTAAAGTTATCAGCAGCTGACGGTAAATCAATTTTGTTTGCAAGTATTAGGGTGGGTTTTGATATAGTACGCAAACTCCTCAGGAAGCCTTTGATTTTTTGCGGATCAAATTCTTCGAATTTACCATTCATCATGGAATTTTTTTGTAATGCCATTTTTACATGCTCATCTCTTACTCCGACTCCCCGCAGAACGTCCGTTATTGCCGCTACGATATCAACACCTGCGTTTATAGACCGAGATATCTTTTCTCTATTTCCTTCTAGTAATTTCAGGTACCACATGGCAAGCTCCTCTTCGATATCTCCAACGTCGGCCACTGGATCACCTGTACCTTGTTCTGTGACTCTACCAGTCACGTCAATCCCACCTGAGACGTCCACGACGTGGATAAGTGCATCAGACTGCGCCGCTACGGTAAGGAACTGGTTCCCCAATCCTTTTCCCTGCCATGCTCCCTTTATTAGCCCTGGGAGGTCGACCAATTCGATAGGTATGTATCTCCATCCATCCATGCATCGAGAATTTTTTGGGTTGTCCTGGACGTCAAACTCTTTGTGCACACATATTGTGATTGCATGGGCGTTTCCAGTTGATGGATGTTTGGTCGTGAAAGGATAATTGGAAATTTCAGCAGAAGCAAGAGTGGCTGCATTGAAAAATGTTGTCTTACCTGTGTTAGTCTTTCCAATTAGTCCTATCCTTATCATATGAATAAGACGGAAATTGGGGATGCCTATTTATAGGTGACTCGGTATCTGAGATAAAATTACCATTAATTTATCTGCACCAATCTTGCGATTTTGTCCATTTAAGATTCTCAGATTTTGGCTGAGGAAATGACGGCCGAGCTGCTAAATAATCATCTTACTCATCGATACATAGTTATTGTCTAAGAGGTCGAGTTAATGCTCCCTCAGCTGCTGAACCTACCAGACTTGCGTACTTTGCCAGAGCTCCGCTGCTATATCTGGGTCTTACAGGTTTCCATTTTTTCTTTCGTTTATTAATCTCAGATCTGGGTACTACCAAATCCAACTTACCTCGATCGATATCTATAGATATCACATCGCCATTTTTGACAAGGGAAATTGGGCCTCCTACCATTGCCTCGGGTGAAACATGGCCTATCATTGGACCCCTTGTCGCTCCAGAGAATCGCCCGTCCGTGACCATCACGACTCTATCAGATATCCCTTGGCCGACCAATGCTGCCGTGGCCGAGAGCATTTCTCTCATTCCTGGGCCTCCTTTAGGACCCTCATATCTAATTACGAGTACATCTCCCGGATTGATCTGTCTTTCCGATATGGCTAAAAATGCTGCCTCTTCTGAATCATATACCTTAGCGGTACCTCTAAATTTCACGCCCTTGAGATTTGCGATCTTGATTACCGCGCCTTTAGGGGCCAAAGAACCTGCGAGGATTTTTAGTGTGCCTTCGTTACTGAGCGGTAGCCCTACTGTTTTAACAATTTTTGCTGTGTTCTCATCGGGATGCAAGCTTATCAAAGATATGTTTTCTCTCAGTGTTTTGCCGGTAACTGTTAACGTCTCGCCGTTTAGTACCCCTAAATCTAGCAACTTACGTAGTACGACTTGTATACCACCAACCCTATCTAAATCTGCCATTACGTACTTACCGCCTGGCCTCATATCTGCAATATGCGGGGTACGTTTTCTGATTCTTTCAAAATCGTCAATTTGGAGTTTGATTCCCACTTCGCTGGCTATTGCCATAAGGTGAAGAACTGCATTAGTGGATCCTCCTAGAGCATTTACAATCGAGATAGCGTTTTCAAAAGCTTCATAGCTCAAAATATCTTGTGGCCTTATATTATTCTCTATCAACAAAGAGATTGACTTTCCTGTTTTTTCAGATATCTTCCTTCTATCTTCACTTTCAGCAGGGTAGGAGGCATTTCCAGGCAAAGATATTCCAAGAGCTTCGCTAACTGAGGCCATTGTATTGGCAGTGTACATTCCGCCACATGATCCTGCTGACGGACATGCGACGTTTTCTAGGTCTGTAAGTTGTTGGAGACTTAATCTTCCGACTTCGTAAGAACCTACTGCCTCATACACGTCTTGGATTGTAACATCGCAATTGTTCCATTTCCCTGGGAGGATTGTTCCACCGTATAAGAAAATGGCAGGCACATTTACTCGTGCCATGCCCATTAATGTTCCAGGAAGGCTCTTATCACAACCCGCAATTCCGATAAGGGCATCATACTGATGCGCAATCATCATAATCTCAATCGAATCTGCGATTATTTCTCTGCTTACAAGAGATGCTTTCATACCTTCATGACCCATAGCAATTCCGTCAGAAACTGCAATGGTAGTAAACTCTCTAGGGGTACAGTTCGCATCCTTAGCTCCCTTTTTAGTCAATTGCGCGAGGTTTCCCAAATGTATATTACATGGAGTAGATTCATTGCAGGTGGAAGATACCGCTACTATTGGTTTACCTAAATCCGAATCGTTCAATCCCATTGCTTTATACATGGCACGGTGTGGGGCCCTCGCTGGACCACTAATGGTATTTCTGCTCCTTAGGAACATAGAGTAGCTATTCCAAATTGTCCTTAAATTCTTTATCCGCGACTAATGGTCTAAAATTAATCCAAAGTAGCCGATATCTTTACTGCATCTAATCCTTCGACCTTAAAAACAGTCTCACACATACCGCATTCAGAGTTACCACTCAAGAGATCGTTAGAAGATACCTCCTCATTAAGATAGTCACACTTAGGACAATGAAATGAAAAGGTAATGCTGAAGGTTTCCAACTCTATTGTTTCAGCCATGTTATAGCTTTAGGATTCATGATATATTTAAATTGAACAATACTCAATGGATTCACGTTAGACCACTTCGAGGGAATTCTGGCTCTTAAAAACCTATAAAATGCAGTCCACAGATCATACTGTAAGTATGACCCAATCCTGCCTATTTTGTTCTATAATAAATAATAAGATACCAGCCGTAATTATCTATGAGCATGAAAATTTCGTTGCTTTGATGGATAAATATCCCATCAATTATGGACATAGTCTTGTCATTCCAAGATCTCATCATGAGAGTTTGCTTTCTATGACTCCCTCTGAAGTAGGCAAGCTTTATTCTATTGTATCCACAGTTTCTAAGGCTGTTATTTCTGCGGTCCATGCTGATGGTTTCAGTATAGGTCAAAATAATGGCAGAGCAGCTAACCAAATTATTCCCCACGTACATGTTCATATTATACCCAGATATGCTGGCGATAGTCGGGAAGGCAAATGGCCCAGCAGAACTATTGGTAATATACAAGAGCTTACTATTACTTCTCAAAAGATAAGGTCTGTATTGCTTGCTCACTCAGATATTAGAATGCATGAACCATAGTAGATGCGTCATCGTTGTAATGGTCGGGTTGCTCGTGACGGAACAGGCTCGGTTGAACTTCGATTAGTAATTGTGTGATAGATTTCTCTAGAATAGACTAGTTACTGTGAATTACTGAAATTGTAATGTATCTACTTCGAGAGAAAAGCCAATAATGTATTTTCATACGATTCCATGCAATAATTATTAGAATTCTGATAAACATTTGAAAATTCCTTTTCTCGCTGAGTGGAACCAATTCTATCCGCAAGTTAACTGTCAGACGGCTACTAAACCTAGTTCAGACCTCTCGTAACTGTTGAATTTCATTAATTGCAGTCTTACCACGTAATAAGATATCCCTAGTTGCAAGCAAATCCCCTTGATCAGAACCCTCTGTCCTTAATATTCAGAGCCTTGAAAGCGATTATAGGTTGACTATCTACAACAGCCATACATACTTTCAAAGGTTAAAGCGCTCAGGTTTAAATCAAATTTTGCATCTATCCTGTGGGTCTGAATCTTAAAATTGCACCAACACCTCCGAGACTAGCAAGTTGATTACCCTCTTCTGTCTGTCCAGATATGACCTCGAGTTTAGCACCAGTAATCGCTGTTAACTCTTCAAGATATTCAACTATATCTTGCTCGCTTAACTCGTAGTCCGTTGAACCGCATACACGACATGGTTTTGTTGTAATATCTTGCTTACTCATAACAATTGAAGCTCTATCAACCATCGTTTGTTCTGTATTTCCGCACTTTTTGCATTTCGTTTCTAATTTCAAATAATTAATGTTGTCAGCTACAATGACAGTATCTGCCACACCGGCCTTCGCCGCGTTGATAACATCGTTCACACCATAGATACCCAGCCCTCTGGTGGAAAAAACTTCGCCCATAAACCTCTTAATAATTCTTTTTTCTTCCATGAGGCGATATTCGGTCATTATGCCCTGGTCGTTAACTTTGTCTATAATTTCACGAACGCCCTCACTTCCGGAATAAGAAGTATCCATTGTCACAATGACGTTCCTCTGCAGTCGATAGTCAAGGTATTCCTCCTTCAGGAAGGTTTCCTTCGTCGGACCTGGCCCTGCTACAATAAGTCCTTTCACATTGAACTGATCAATAAATACGGTTTGTGCGTGTTCTGCAATTCTGCGATAATATTCGTTCAGCTCGTTGTCACGGAGTCTTTCAAATCTGCGAGCCGACTGACCTCCCTGTCTATGCTTTCCCGCAACTCCTGATGTTAGTGAATCTACTACTTCCCACCTATCCCCAGTTAAAATTCCTAGTCCCGCCTCCTGAGTGTCAATTGAAAGAATTCCCATCACCTTATCATCTCTCATCATGTCTTTTATATGGTCAGTCCAAAAGTGATCATCACATCTATAGAGATTAATTTGAACTGGTTTAGGAGGAAGAACGGGATATATTTCTATTTTTTCGTTACCAAAACCCTTAGAATTTGGTATTGCGCCGCAAAATATGACTAATCCGTTATCAGGGGTTTCCTTGAAAAGCTTAAGATACTCTATGGTTCGGCTGAGCGCATCTTGAACATGTGTTCTTGTCAAATCCGATTTTATGTTTGAAGCGGTGCCCGCCTCATTTCTAAGCTGAGCTATAACGTCGAATAAAGGTCTCTTTGGAGGGACATACACAGTAACCAATTCAGTGCCATGTCCTGAAATATTGGATAACATATTTAACATCTTAGTCAGCTTGTATCTCTTCACAGAGTTCCAGCTTTGCTCGGAATTAGCTTTACTAACTGTCACTTCTAAAGCTTGGCTGGCTCACAATATAAAACTTCATTTACCATTAGTCCCATCGTTGGATTCATCGTCATATCAATAAACGTAGTACTATATCCATTTTACAGGTAAGCTTATGGGTAGGATCAGGATTATAAGAGAGACGCTGATGAATGCAAGGCGATTTTACAAATGCTGCCCACTCTTGAATATATAAAGCAAAGTAGGAGACGGCTGGGTATTACACAAAGGAAACTCGCAGATCTTGCCGGAATTAGCACATCCATGATTAACCAAATAGAGTGTGGAAGGTGTAAACCGAGTTATGATACTGCAAGAAAGATTTTCGAAATACTTACGTCACTGGAGCAGCAGCATTCCGCAAAGGCGATAGATATTTGTAGTCGAAAATTGATCTCTGTCCAAAAAAATGAATCCCTTCACACAGCAATTACAAAGATGAAGACCAACTCCATAAGTCAAGTCCCAGTGTTTGATGGAAGTCGTGTTATTGGTCTCATTAGTGAAGATGGATTAGCAAGAAATATGATAGAAAAAGAGGAAAAACAACTCGGAAAAATGCTTATAACTGTGATGATGGACCCTCCTCCCCCAATTGTGGACGAGGGGGTGCCTGCAAAAGCAATTATTCCACTAGTAAGGTTTTCAAAATGCGTTTTAGTAAGCGAAAAGGGAACAGTAAATGGGATCATAACCCTCTCGGACACTTTGAAAATGATGGAATAATACCGGTTCCGAACTTACGACTCCTCAGAGAGTTTCTCAAGCCCAGTGCAACAGTCAGCAATCTTTATACATTCAGAACAAATGCTTATGTTGTTATTTTGAGGAAGCATGGTACCACATAATGCACAGCTACTATTACTCTCCAGTGTCGTGCTTTCAATTTCCTCCTTCACTTTCAATTATTAAAATTCAATACAAGATATTTTAATATTCCGTAATAAAATTATGCTATCCAATAGAGCCATCAACTTTCATCCAGATCGTTCTTTTTTTATGATCGATTAGTCTAACAGAATAATCGTCATTGAGTTTCTTTCTGATAGTATCAGACTCAGCATACCTTCGTTCCTGTCTTAATCTATTTCGTATTCCTATAAGCTCTTCTATTTGGATCCTGTCTTTTTCAGTTGGTTCTGCCACTATCAGACCCAGAATGTCAAGAAATTTGTCAAACTTCGGCATTACTACTTCTGCCATATCTTTTGTTAGCTTTTCATCGGCAGCAAATATGTTTATCGCGTTGACGAAGCTCATGAAACTACTGAGTGCCAAGGCGGTATTCATATTATCTTCCATTGCAGATTCAAATGCATGTACCGTTTCGGTAAGCAGTCTTTTGATTCCGTCACTTTCCCCTCCTGTACCGATAGCGAAACGAAGCTCATAAGCACAGACTTCGATTTGCCGCCACTTTTGCAGACAAGCCATTAACGACGAATCATCATAGTTTAACGGTTTAGAATAATGTCCAGAAATGGAGTAAATTCTAATTGCGTTTGTTCCCCATTTGTGTATCGCATCTGTGACAGATATGATATTTCCAATAGATTTTGACATTTTCGCAGCATTTATGCTGACCATTCCGACATGTAACCAAAATCTAGCCATTTCCTTCCCAGATACAGACTCCGACTGTGCGATCTCATTCTCATGATGTGGAAAAATTAGATCGTTGCCCCCTCCGTGTATGTCTAATGATTCTCCCAAATAACAAGAGGCCATGACAGAGCACTCAATATGCCAACCAGGCCTCCCTTTACCCCAAGGACTGGTCCAACTAGGTTGATCCGGATAAAATTTCCAGAGTGCAAAGTCGAGTGGATCACGCTTTAGCGGATCTACCTCAATTCTAGATCCTTGTTGCAGTTCTTTAATTGTCTTTTTTGATAACTTCCCGTAATTGGCAAAGGATTTGACATGAAAGTAAACACCGTTAAGTGTTAAGTAGGCATACCCCTTCTTCAGCAAAATATCAATGAATTTAATTATATCCGGAATATGCTCTGTGACAAGGGGGTATTTGTCTGCCCGCATGACATTAAGAGAATCGAAATCAGTATAGTACTCGTTGATATACGTTTTTGCTAAAGTATCAGGGCTAATGCCTTCCAACTTCGCTCTATTTATTATTTTATCATCTATGTCGGTGAAGTTCTGGATGTATTTTACTTTAAATCCTTTGTATAGTAGGTACCTTCTCAGTACATCAAAAATTATAATCGTCCTAGCGTGGCCAATATGCGAATGGTCATAAACAGTGACACCACAAACGTACATCTTTATTTCGTCGCTGACGGACCTAAAATTTTCGATGCTGTTTGAAAGTCTATTGTACAGCCTCACCTCTTTTCCCACCTAACTACCTAGTTAACAGTCCAAGGCGATCCCATCCTACATCTCTAGGTAGAGATCATTTCCTTTGAGGATTACCTCATAGGTTGCCAGTTTAACTCCTTTAATATAATCTAGAAGCTCACCCGTCCTAATGTTGTAATGCCAAGAATGTAAAGGGCATTCAACAATCTCCCCATCAACTCGACCTGGGGCGAGAGAGCCATCCTGGTGTCTGCACAAAGCATCTAATGCATAATATTTTCCATTGGCATAGAATATTGCGATCCGCGTATTATCTATTTTTACCTCCTTCCCCTTATTCTCTTGAATTTCACTCTTGCGCGCAATTTTATGCAGTACCATTTCAAATTGCCTTAAGCATTATCGTATTTTATGTTTTATGACGGTATACTTTTTGAAGGCCTGCAGAAAATTCTGCTCAATTCAAAATGTTAAATGGAATTCTTATAAGCCTTCTGAATTGGAGTTAGGTTGTCAAATTTTATTTCCATTGCTTCAGTGCAATAGCGAGCAACAATATCATTTACACGGTTGGGGACTTTATATAATCTGTTCCTCAGCTTGGCATGATACTTAGCGATAAACAGAATTGAGAAAATCTGATTAGCGAAAGATAATGCCATAACCTCTGGAGGATGGCCTTCCCCGCTAACCAAGTTAATTACTCGACCCCTACACGCAAGATATATCTTTTTATTATGAACATAAAAAGCATCTAGGTTCTCTCTAACCTGTAACGGATTGGGATCTTGTTTGTAAAGAAATTCGACATCTATTTCAACATCAAAATGTCCAGTATTGGCTAGAATTGCACCAAACTTCATTTTAACTATATGCTCTTTTCTAATTACGTTGGCTTGTCCAGTACAAGTTATAAAAATGTCACCGCTCTCTGCAATATCAATCAACCTCTTTACGTCGTATCCGTCCATATATGCTTCCAGCGCCTTGACAGGATCTATCTCGGTGATTGTTACTACCGCACCCATCCCCCTAGCCCTTGTTGCAACTCCTTTCCCCACCCAACCATAACCGCATACGACCACTCTTTTACCTGCAACAAAAACGCCCGTAGCCCTCATTAGTCCGTCAAGAGTGCTTTGCCCGGTACCATATCTATTGTCAAACAAATATTTAGTAGGAGCATCATTTACACCGACTACTGGATAAATGAGCCCCTTTTTTCTCATCAGAACCCTTAAACGCGTGATCCCTGTTGTAGTCTCCTCCGTTCCACCAATTATTCCGTTTTTCCGAAGACTATTTGCTCTTATGTGCAATTCAGCACCATCATCGGTGAGAATCTGCGGGTCAGAACTTATGACTCGATTTAAGCATTCGCTAAATTCCTCCACACTTTGTCCTCTCCATGCATAAATCGAGATTCCTTGCTTCGAAAGAAACGCCGCCACATCATCCTGAGTGGAAAGAGGGTTAGCTGAACAAGCAGCAATCCTAGCCCCCAGATCTTTTATGGCCATCAATAGAACAGCGGTCTCTTTAGTTATATGTAAACAGAATCCTAACCGATATCCAGCTAGGGGTTTTCGACCCACATAAATCTCTTTAATTTTCGAAATTATGCCCATGTGATCCTGAGCCCAAAGAAATGATAGTTCACCCTTAGCTACCGATGCAGTCTTGGCGATATTGCCTTTCAATTATGATAATGGTTCTAAAGTAGTGACATCCTATAAACATGACATAATTATATCACATGTTTGTAAATTATCGTTATAAGGTCGTTAAGGTCATTTTACCGATTTGGATGTGGAAAATCGTCATACACCGTCATGGAGAGAAATATGTTGGAGAAGATAGAAATATGATATGAGAGTAGAGATCGTACTTTGCGTCGTGAATCCATTGATATTTAGTTACTGGCAGAATGATACAATTGAGAAAAATTTACCACTTCAGGAATACCTAGATTATACCTCTTTGAGAAGTCGGCAAAAGATATCGGGTCCCAAGTAGATTTTATAGATTTGTCAACCAAATTTAAACGAGCAGGGCTATAACATGGCAGATAGCGATATTCGCAGAGTGGCGGTAATTGGTCGATTCCAGCCCTTTCACAATGGTCACCTGGATTTAATTAGACAGATTCTCAAGGAGAGTGATGAGGTAGTAGTCGTAATCGGTAGTGCCCAGCTGAATTATACTTTTGAGAATCCATTTACGGCAGGAGAAAGGGTACTGATGATTCGGGCTGCGCTGCTTGAAGGGGGAATAGACTTATCGAGGATATTTATCATACCTATTGTTGATGAAGAGGATAATGCATTGTGGTTTCCAAAATTAGTTTCAATGCTCCCGTCATTTAGTGCTCTGTATTCCGGCAATAGGCTTGTGGCAACGCTCGCCTCGTTTCACTTGGAAGTAAAGAGTCCAAAGTTCGTAAACAAAAAACAGTTCAATGGAACCAACATTCGGTGCAAAATAATGCGTGGAGAAAAATGGCATCGTTTAGTTTCCAAGTCAGTTTTTGATATGATTCACATCATTGACGGCGTCAATCGCTTGAGAACATTAGCAAAGCATGAGAGTCTTGAGAACGACAAAATGAGCGATATAGATCGAACTTTTTCTCCAAGAAATAAGACAACCTAGCTAGTGACAATTGCCTCGACATAGCGAATTAACTCATCCCCGAAATCGGCTTCGAGATTTGACAATGCGTGTTGCTTGTTGTTTTTTTCATTACCATGATTAAACCATTACGTGCATGTCCCATTTGTCCGAATTGCGGATCTAAAAGGTTTCAGAAACTGGAGAGCGATGATCGCGAATTTGTGTTGGTGAGGTGCGTAAGATGTGGATACAATATCAAAATCTGACTAAAAGCGAGGTACTCAAAATATCTTTGCAGTATTAAGACTAGTTAGCCTGAAGCAAATTAGTAGTTTCGGCTGAAATGATTGTTCAAATCTATACTGATAATGGCGAGTTCATGAGCTCTTATCTGGAGGTGCCTGGCATAATTCCAATAACACACCGTTCATCGATTTTGGATGTACGAACGTAATTTTTCTTCCGTAGGATCCTGTTCTTAACTGTCCCAAGATCTTCGCCCCGTTTTTCGACGCTCTAGATACGTCATTTTCTATATCATCAGCAGTTATAGCGATGTGGTGTATCCCTTCGCCATGTTCCTTTAGATACTTTGATATAGTACTGCTTTGGTCTGTGGGTTCCATTAATTCAATTCGAGTATCTTGCAAATTAATCATAGCAACTCTTACTTTCTCATTATCAACTACTTCGACTTCTACTTTATTGGCATTTAGAACCTTCTCGTAATTCTTCATAGCGGAATCGAGATCATTAACCGCAATTGCCACATGGTCTATACGCATTTTTATTCAGTTTGGTAATATGTGGATCGACATAATATTTCTTATGTCATTTTCCTCACGAATGTAGACTTTAGAACCTCCCTATTATCCCACTACAATCGAATACAGTAGAAATGACTTCCGTATTGCCATGGGTTTGCCATGGCCTGACACGAACGGATCACACAATTAGAAGGATATCTTCGGTTCAAAAGTTCCAAAAATTGCTCTGAATGAATTGCTTATTTCGCCCAGTGTCGCTTTATTCTTCACTGCATCAATGATATACGGCATCAAATTCTCGTCTTTTTTTTCCGCCGCCTTCTCAAGTAAATTAATTGCAGATTCAAATTTCAGTTTGTCCCGGGAATCTCTGAAGGATTTTAATTTGTTTTTCTGTTTTGATTCCGTCTCCGTATCAATAATGTTTAATTTCGGTTCTATGTTTGAGGAGTCCTGAAATTTGTTTACCCCTACAATTATCCTCTTATCAGTATCAATTTCTTTTTTCATATTGTATGCATTTCTTCTAATTTCCTCCTGAAAGAATCCTTTCTCAATGGCGGCAAGCGCACCACCCATCCTGTCAATTTTCCTTAGGTATTTTTGCACTTCGTCTTCTATTCTAGACGTAAGATTTTCCACATAATATGAACCCCCGATCGGATCCACGGTCTTGGACACACCTGTCTCAGTTGCTATTACTTGTTGAGTTCTGAGTGCTATTTTTACAGACTCCTCTGTTGGTAGCGCAAGGGCCTCATCCCTTGAGTTTGTATGTAGAGACTGACAGCCACCTAGAACTGCAGCCAATGCTTGACATGAAACTCTGATGACATTGTTATCAACCTGTTGTGCAGTCAATGATTCACCACTTGTTTGCACGTGAAATCGCAGATGCCATGATTTAGCATTCTTAGCGTGGAATCTCTCTTTCATAATATTCGCATATATTCTACGCGCCGCCCTGAATTTTGCAATTTCTTCAAAGAATTCCATAGTACAACAAAAGAAAAATGAAAGACGTGGTGCAAAATCATCTACCTTTAATCCCTTATTGACACATGTTTGTATATATTCAACGGCATTAGCAAATGTAAATGCCAACTCCTGTATTGCATTAGAACCCGCTTCTCGCATGTGGTAGCCTGAAATACTTATGGGATACCACTGAGGAACTTTCTTGGAACAGTACTCGATCATGTCACCAATCAGTCTCAATGAGGGCTTGGGTGGATAAATGTAAGTGTTCCTCGCAATATACTCCTTCAGTATGTCATTTTGGGTTGTGCCTCTAAGTTTCGATGGAGAAATACCCTGAGAATCGGCGACGGTTACATAAAGTGCAAGTAAAGTTGACGCAGTCGAATTAATAGTCATTGAAGTACTAACTTTGTCTAATGGGATTTCCTTGAAGCAGGTTAACATGTCATCAACTGAACTTATCGATACTCCGGTCCTCCCCACTTCTCCTTCAGATTGTCCATCATCGGAATCTCGCCCTGTCTGCGTAGGTAGATCGAAAGCCAAGGATAAACCGGTCTGACCATGATCGAGTAAAAATTTGAATCTCTTATTGGTTTCTTCTGCACTTCCAAAACCGCTGTATTGTCTCATAGTCCAGAGCCTCTCTCTATACATGTTAGGATATAGTCCACGAGTGTATGGAAACTTGCCTGGTTCATCATTGCCAGCATTCTTCAAAGTAGACTTCCTAGAATAGACTCTTTTGACTGGAATTCCTGAATCAGTCTTTATAGAATCTGTCGACATTGGCGCCAGCTCACCAGTCTAGCGTACGAATGACTTCTTCAGCCGCCCCATATGGATCAATCTTCTTTCTTGCTAGTCTGTCAATGAGAACATGATATTTGCTATTCTTGTTTAGCATTGAAGAAACTTTTTGTTCAATCGTCCTTAAAATCATATCTCTTAATTCAAACTCTAGTCTTTTCTTCTCAATTTCTCTCTGACTCGAGCCTGCTTGCCTTACCATCTGCCCTATATATTCCGCAAGTTCCTTAATGCCTTTTCCAGCTTTTGCTGACACCTTTAAGACACGAGGTTTTTTCTGAGTATCTGAGATATATTCAAGAAGGGATTGATATAGTGTTGTTGCTCCCCCCAAATCTGCTTTGTTAACAATGCACAGATCCCCGACTTCAGTTAATCCTGCCTTAATGTTCTGAATATGATCCCCCGTATATGGTGTGAAAACAACTGCTGTTATGTCTACAAGATGGGCAATCTCAGTCTGGACTTGGCCAGCGCCTACGCTTTCAATCAATATTAGACTATATCCAGCAGCATCAAGGATTCTGATTATATTTCTTAATGACCTTGAAATTCCTCCATAAGAACCGCGGGATCCTATACTTCTCATAAACACCCTATCATCACTAGCTACTGCTTGCATTCTTACTCTGTCACCGAGAATTGCTCCTCCTGTTATAGGACTTGTCGGATCGACTGCTAATATGGCTACGGAGAACCCCAGAGAATGAAATTCAGGAACTAATTTGCCTATCAAGGTACTCTTTCCGGCCCCTGCGGACCCAGTTAACCCAACGGTTTTTGCCCTCCCAGTCTTCTCAAAAACTGCCTGAACGATTGCACGGGATTCCTTTTCATTATTATCGACAATAGAAATCGCTCTGGCAATCGATCTTCTATCGCCCTGCAAAACACCCTTTATGATAGTAGACATCTCAGGAGATACCATTCGATTAAGCTTAATTTGATCCCAATTTGGACCTTATTAATATGTGGGTGAGAAATATGATTGGGCACCGCAATGCGGTGATAGAGAATATTATAAGGCAAGAATAAACATTTTAAACTCCGATATTGAAGGAGATACCCATGTCTGCACAAGAGGTACAGCGAGATAATGTTCAAAGTCCGATACGAGTATTAGTTTCCAAGCTGGGACTCGACGGTCACGATAGAGGTGCCCTTGTGATATGCAGAGCTCTTAGGGATGCTGGTTTTGAAGTCATTTATTCTGGTCTTTTCTGTACTCCCGAGCAGGTCGCAAAGATAGCAGTAGACGAAGATGTTGATGTGGTTGCAATGAGCCTCTTGAATGGAGCTCATCTCACAATTTTCCCGAAGGTTGCTAGGTTACTGAAAGAAAGAGGTGTCAACGACGTATTGATAGTTGGAGGCGGAATTATCCCTGAAAAGGACAAAAAAATCTTGGAGGAGCAGGGAATAACTGGTAACTTTGGCCCAGGAACTCCATTGTCCTCTATTATTGATCACATTAACAGAAATGTACATAAGCCAAACACGGGCAATTAACTACTTCTCTCTGATTCGGATGATGACCACATCATTTCCCGTATTTCTTTACCGACCTTTTCTATCGGGTGATTCTCGATATTTTTCATGTACCTATTAAATGAATTTTTCCCATCCTTTTGATAGACGCTCAGCCACTCCTCCGCAAAACTACCAGATTGAATATCCTTTAGGACCTCTCGCATTTTATCTTTCACTGAATCATCGATGATGCGAGGCCCCCGGCTTAGTCCCCCATATCTCGCGGTTTCGCTTACTCGAGTGTACATGCCTTCTATTCCATATTTTTGAACAAGATCAACGATAAGTTTCAGCTCATGCAGACATTCAAAATAAGCCACTTCAGGTTGATATCCTGAATCAACTAGAGTTTCAAATGCATTCATGACAAGTGCATGAGTACCGCCACACAAGTCAGCTTGTTCACCGAACCAGTCTGTTTCAACTTCTTCTTTGAACGTTGTTTGTATGACACCCGGACGTGTACTCCCTATGGCTTTTGCCAGTCCCAGTACTCTTTTCCAGGCCTCCTTGGATCTATCCTGATGGACTGCAACTAGAGAAGGCGTACCAAAGCCTTCTTTGTAGAGTTCACGAACCATTTGTCCTGGTCCCTTTGGAGCGACCATTATAATATCAATGTCTCCAGTTGGTTCGATCCATTTCCAATGGATCGCTGCTCCATGAGAGAAACTAAGAGCCTTACCTTCACTCAAATACTGAGATATGTGCTTTCTATAGATTGTCGATTGTTCCATATCTGGAATTAGAATATGTACAATGTCGGCCCGTTTAGTCGCATCATCTATTTCCGCTACCTGATGTCCTTCTTTTTCTGCTAATGCCCAACTAGGTCCATCCTTTCGCAATCCAACCAACACATCAAGACCAGAATCTCTCATATTACTAGCCTGGGCGCGACCCTGAATCCCATAGCCAATTACAGCTACAGTCTGATTCTTGACAGCATCCATTGATACGTCACTATCGAGCCATCGCTTTGCTTGCATATCGCTTGGTATCAACTTGGCCCCATATATCAGCCTATAGCATGGGTCTTTATCCTGCGGATAACCCCTCTTTCTACTCAATAGCAATTAAGCTGTGGTCGCCTGAGATATTTGATTCAACTTATGAAGACCACTTCAGTTTCTCAGGTTTTTAGTGATGTATCACATCATGACAATACAGTGTTCGATTTAACCATATTAATCCCACCCTGGAAATAGAAAATCCATTGGACGGTAGCCTAATACATCAGATCGATTACGGCGTTTGTAAATTCGATTGTAGACATATCCCCCCCAATGTCGATAGTTCTCCTATTATCTGTTAACATCCTTCTTATCGCATGTTCAACCCTCTGCGCTTCTCTTATTGCTACCGCATCGCCTCTTTTCCCACCAAGCCACTCAAGCATCATCTTAGAAGAGAGAAGAATGGATGAGGGATTGGCGATATTCTTGCCAGCGATATCAAACGCCGCGCCGTGAGCTGGTTCAAATAGCCCAAAATCATCGCCTATATTTCCCGCCGGCCCCATACCTATAGACCCAGCAACTTGTAGAGCCTCGTCCGATAGAATGTCCCCAAACATGTTCGTCGTTAGTATGATATCGTAATCATCAGGATTACGGATGAGGTTCATCGCACAAGCGTCTACATATTGCTCAGTGAATTCAATTCCAGGAAAATTCTTTGATACATTCCTACAAGTTTTGGCAAATAATCCATCCCCCTTTCTCAAAACATTTGCCTTATGAACAGCGACTACTTTTTTCTTCTCGCGCTGACTACTAGCCTTAAAGGCAAATTCAGCTATTCGGCGTGAGGCTCTTTCAGTTGTTCGCCTTAAACTGATAATGGTACTGCTGTCAGCTTCGAATTCCCAACCCAAGTACAGATCTTCTGTATTTTCCCTTACTATCACAAGATCTATAGCATCCGAAAGTCCCTTTAGATTTGGAAATGATTTTACTGGCCTCACATTAGCATATAGATCCATGGACTGTCTCAATACTAAAACTACGTCTGCGGCGCTTTCCCCAACTGGTCCCTTCAAGCAAGCGTCAGATTTTCTTATTGTATCAAGCACCTGTTCTGGCATGGCATGTCCGAATCTGGAAATTGAAGAATCACCTGCCTCCATAATGTCTAAACTGAATTTAGTATCAGAATTGTCACTTATTGCTTCTAATAACAAATTTGCAGAATGGACTAACTCAGGACCCACTCCGTCACCTCTAATCAGGGATATAGTATATCTGGTCATGAGTTGCTCTTCTAATTGGGCTGCTTAATTCTCTGAATACAGGATTTTTCTTAACATTGTCTTATTGATTGCATCCATCATTGCATGTACCGATGCTACTACCACGTCTTCTCCTGCTTTGCGTGCAGAAACTACATTACCACCCTTATCCTCAACCTTGACAGAAACTTCAGCTAGGGCGTCGGAGCCCCCGGTAATGGAATCTAGCTTGTATTCTCTAATTTTTACGTTGGCTATCTCTGAGGCAATTTTTTGAATTGCCTTCAGTGCTGCATCAACTGGACCTACCCCAATTTCGGAGGCAATCATATCTTTACCATTGGTGTTCAACCTTACAACGGCCGTGGGAATCAAATTCATCCCAGTGACAATATGAAAATCGTAAAGCTTGAATTTTTCCTCGAATCTCTTGTTCTGCAGTACTTCACCAGCTATGGAAAGGAGTTCAGCAGTACTTATTGACCTACCCCTATCTGCTAGGTTCTTCTGTTTCTCGACAATTTCGTGCAGTTGCACGTCAGTACATTCTATACCGAAATCTCGCAGCATCGCTCTTATCCCATGAGCTCCGGCATGCTTTCCAGCCTGTAACCATCTTTTCCTACCCACCATCTCAGGATCTATTGGTTCATAGGTCATTGGATTGTTTAGTATGCCATGTGTGTGAATTCCCGATTCATGTCCAAATGCGTTCTCACCAATAATTGCTTTATTTGCCTGTACTGCCATCCCCATGATGTTTGACACAGACCTGGATGTTTCATATAGCAATTTCGTATGAATGTTATGCTCTCTCTTATACAAGCATTGTAGTGCCATTACAAACTCTTCTAGGGAAGCATTACCCGCTCGCTCACCTAGTCCGTTTACCGTAACATGGGCACATGCCGCACCTGCGTTTACCCCAGCGATGGAATTGGCTACAGCTAACCCAAAATCATTATGACAGTGCAAGCTTATGGGAACGCTGACTCTTTTCAATATAATTGAAACCAAACTCGAGATATATTCCGGGGTAGCATAACCTACGGTATCTGGAATGTCTATTCTGTCCGCTCCAGCATCTACTACAGCTGCAAACACTTCAGTTAAAAAGGTCGTTTCCGATCGAGTAGCATCTTCTGCGGAAAACTCCACCTTTAGACCATGAGATTTTGCATATTCCACAGCCTTTACTGCCTTTTGTATCACTTGGTCGGGGGTCATATTCAGCTTGTATCGCATATGAATATCCGATGTCGCTATGAAGGTGTGCACATAATCTAAATCACATTTCATTACCGAATCTATATCTGAATCAAGGGTTCTTGCCAAACCACAGATTTCTGCTGTTAACCCAGATTTCTTGATATTCCGTACCGCTTGCATCTCTCCTTGTGAAACAATAGGAAAACCGGCCTCGATGGCATCAACCCCTAATTGGTCGAGTTTAATGGCGATCTGCAACTTTTGTTCTGGATTAATTGATACGCCTGGAGATTGTTCACCGTCTCTCAGAGTAGTATCAAAAATCCTTACTCTATTAGTCATGCCAGTCATTCAAATGTTCTCGCCTCTTGGGAGAGCAGATACACCGGTTCTTGCAAGTTGAATGATTCCAAAGGAATTGACAAGATTCTTAAAGGCATCAATCTTGTCAGGTGTTCCTGTAATTTCAACCATGATACTATCCTTGTCTATATCCAGTATATTTGCCCTAAAAATTGATGCATAGGAGGTAATCTCCATTCTGGCCGTCGGCTTATCTGCTTTCATCTTTATCAGGGCCAATTCTCTGTAAACGGATTTTGTGGTTTCGAGGACCCTTACCTCAACAACATCGATCAACTTCCTGAGCTGCTTCACGAGCTGGTCTAGAGTCTTTTCGTCTGTCTTTGTGGTAATGGTCATACGTGAAAGGTCTACTTGCTCCGTGGAACCGACAGTTATACTTTCGATGTTAAAACTTCTTGCTCTAAATAGATTGGTTACTCTAAACAGAACACCCGGTTTGTTTTCAACAAGCGCTGCTACAAGATGCCAAGAGACGGTGTCATCTTGTGAGATGGTACTACTTGATTTCAATACTTCCACCACTTCATTTACGCTCCAGTAATCATGTCCTTTAGGCCAGTTCCAGGTGCCACGAACGGATAGACATCTTCTTCAGGGTCAATTGAAATATCAATAACCGACGCTACATCAGTATTCATTGCCTTCTTTAGAGCCGTATCTAATTCTTCCAAGGACTGTGCCCTGAGCCCTTGCGCTCCATATGCCTCTGCAATCTTCGCATAATCGGGGCAGTTTTGTTGATGAACTCCCATATACCTTCTTTTGTAAAATGTTCTCTGCCACTGTGCCACCATTCCCAGCATGTAATTATTCATTAAAAACACAATGACTGGAAGTTTATCCAAAACTGAAACCGCAAGAGAGTTTTCTGTCATGTTGAAAGATCCATCTCCTGCAATGTCTACTACGATCGAGCTTGGTCTTGCTGCTTTAGCACCAATAGAGGCTGGGAATCCAAAACCCATAGTTCCAAGTCCTGTGGAACTAAAAAAAGTTCCGGGAGCGATGACATCAAAATGGAGGGAAGCCCACATTTGACATTGTCCTACTTCCGTAGTTACAATAGCGCTAGGAGGCAATAATTCTCTCAATTTTTTCAAGGCTTTCTTTGCAGTCAACTCTCGAGGATAATCCTTGATTGAATCTGCATAGTAATCGATTAATTCCTTCCTTCGTTTTAGCCACGGGTCATCTGCCGTTCGTTTCGCCATCTTGTATTTGGTAAGCATCTTAACTGCTGTTCGTAGCGATGACTTTACGTCGCCGACAACTGCAATATCAGCTGCCTTATTTTTGCCGATTTCAGCAGGATCAACGTCTAGGTGAATTATTGTCATTCCCTTCCCAAACTCATCGAACCTCCCAACCGATCTATCAGAGAATCTGGCCCCTACCGCAATAATGCAATCGGCTTCGATAATGATCTTGTTTGCTTCTGCGTGCCCATGCATTCCAATTGGCCCCATTGCTAGGGCATGGTTTTCCGGGAAAGAACCCTTACCTTTAAACGTGGTAACCACTGGAGCCATCAATAATTCCGCGAGTGCTTGGAGTTCGGAAAATGCCCCAGAAAGGATTACCCCTCCTCCCGCCATTATTATGGGCCTTTCGGCTTTCATCATTGCCTGTACAGCTCTTTCTAACTGTGACAGATCCGCATCTACTATGGGATTATATCCTCTGACCTTAATTAGGGAAGGAAATGAAACCTCTTCCCTTGCCTGTTGAACATCCTTCGGGATATCTATAAGTACCGGCCCCGGCCGTCCACTTTCTGAGATATAAAATGCCTTCTTGACAGTTTCTGGGATTTCAGCAACTGATCTGGGTTGAAATGCATACTTGGTGCACGGATTAGCGACACCTATTATATCAGTCTCCTGGAATGCGTCCTTACCGATCATGGCTAACGGAACCTGTCCGGTTACTGCTATCATGGGGGAGGAATCTGCGTATGCTGTAGCTATCCCAGTAATAAGATTGGTCGCACCAGGTCCTGATGTTGCAAAACAAACTCCCGCTTTCCTCTTTATTCTAGCGTAACCATCAGCCATGTGCGCTGCCGATTGTTCATGTCTAACCAATATATGTCGCAACTTTGCATCAACAAGAGCATCATAAATCGGTAGGTTAGCACCTCCTGGTAGACCGAACACAATATCTACTCCTTCCTTTTCTAGCGCCTTAATAAGCGCCTCTGCACCTAACATATCCATGTCTTTAGAACATCACCAATTCAGGTCAACTTTTGACAAATACGTTATTCAAAGTCCGTGGCATGCTAGCTATCCGCGTAGGTTGGACTCTAAGAGAAATGACCAATTTAATACAATATGATAAACATCGATATTGCTGCATTCATCAAAAGTCATTTTCTATTAACGAGAATTGGTGATAACATAACTAATAAAGATTGTGTCGATTCCTAATTAGGCTCATTTTGACTCGATTGGATCTTCTTTCCTTGTCTCCATCAAGCTATTTTTCATGAATTCTTCATGAGCTTCCTCTACACTACCATTCGAATGAACAATAGATCTAATTGCCTTAATCATGGAAACCGGATGACTTGACTGCCAAATATTCCTGCCCATGTCTACTCCCGAAGCACCGTCACGTAGAGCATCATATGCCAACTGAAGGGCTTCTGATTCGTGGTCTAATTTCTTGCCTCCTGCGATTATTACAGGTACAGGACATCCTTCAACTACTTCCTCAAAGTTATTGCAGTAGTAGGTTTTGACGATGTGGGCACCTATTTCGGCTGCTATCCGACAAGCTAGACCCAAATAACGCGAGTCGCGATTCATCTCTTTTCCAACAGCCGTAACAGCAAGAACCGGTATCCCATATTTCTCCCCCATATCGACAAGTTTGGACAGGTTATGGAGGGACTGGTGTTCATATTTGCTCCCAACAAAGATCGAGAGCGCAAGACATGAGACGTTAAGTCTAATTGCTTCTTCTATCGAAGTAACTATAGACTCGTTGGAAAGATCTTCTCCAACAATACTCGTTCCTCCTGAAACCCTCAACACTATTGGTGTATTGATATCAGGGCTGACTGAAGTTCGCAAAACCCCTCGTGTCACCATAAGAGAATCAGCATATGGTACGAGCGGTCTGATAGTTCTCCTTGGGACTCTAAGACCATCAGTAGGACCGAGAAAATAACCGTGGTCAACTGCTAACATGACACATCGGCGATTCTCTGGATTGATTATTTTGGCAAATCTATTTTTCATCCCCCAGTCCATTCTTTGATCAACTTCCGGACATCCTCTTAATATTTATATGTTTATTCTGTTACGTTGTGATAATAACCTTCATAGAATCTTTAGCCTCTTGGGCACACACAATGGCTTCCCGGGCATGCTCTAAAGTAAATCGATGTGTAATGATCCAGTCAATATCTATTCTATTGTTATTCAGTAAAGCGCACGCTTGATTTGTTTCTTGCTCTGAGGCAGCATAACTAGGTATCAACGAGAGTTCATTGGAGTACAAATTGTCTGCGTCAAATGTTACCTGTGTCCCTTTGCTCGGAACGCCAAAGAGAAGGATCTTTCCGCCTCTCCTAGTCAGACCAATGGCCTGATTTATTGCCCGAGGACTTCCAGTTGCAATAATCGAGATGTCTACTCCTATGTCGTTAGTCGCACTCTTGACTGTCTTTTCCAGATCCTGTTTTTTGCTATTATTAAAGAATTCAATGTTACAGTGTTCCCTAGCCAAATCCAATCTAAATTGGTTGAAGTCGAGGAGAAAAATTTTACCGCAACCTAAAGATTGCGATAGCAATACATGCATTATCCCAGCTGGACCAGCGCCAAAGATAGCAACATTGTCACCTGTCTGAATTTTGCACTTGTTAAGAGCTCTTATGCAGCATGCTAACGGTTCAATAAGTGCGGCTTTCTCAAATGACATATTCTTTGGAAGCCGTATAACCCCTCCCCTAGAAATGTTCCATTCTGGTACCAATATCTCTTCTGACAAACCACAAGGCTGTATGTTACTAGAGTGATAGTTTGCACACATAGTATGATCTCCATGTAAACAATAATGACATGAGTAACAAGGTACGTGATGGTGTACAAAGACTCTGTCTCCCACAGAGAGGTCTGTTACAGAACTGCCGACTGCAATTATTTCACCACTCGGTTCGTGTCCGAGTCTTCCTGACGACATACCATATTCCCCATATACCTTTTCAAGGTCAGAACCGCAAAGTCCGCAGGCTTTCATTCTTATCAATATGTCCCCGGCCCCAAGATTCGGAGCCGCAGTATCGTCGACCGATACTGTTCTCTTGCCCCTAATGAAGACAGCTTTCAACGGCTAACCTTCCCAAAACCCATGTATAAACATGTTACAGCCGTTGAGTTGTTCAATAAAAGCCCAATGCACCGAATCGCGTAATACGGTCTAGGCAATCATTTTTTATTATATTTTTTGGGCTTTCTCATGAAGATCTTTTTGCATCCGTCACAACAAAAGAAGAAGATCCTGCCCCCATATTCATATGACATTGCCAAGTCCTGTTTCAGTTCTATACCACAAACCGGATCTATAGGCACGTCAAATCTTACCACAACAGTTCTATATATGGATATAAGAAATCGTACAATACAGCTCTCGTACAATATTTATCTTTTTAGATGACAATATTCATAGTAAGAACAATGTAACTAAAGCGCGAACTTAACTTGATACTCAATGCTTTTTGACCTGTTCGTTTTTGAGAATCATAAAGCTCCCGTTATTATTGTGATGTCATATCCCTTGACCGAGGTAGTTTGTGGATTTTGTGGTTCTACTATATCAAAGGTTATCAACCTGAGGCCTATTAGGGATATCTTACGTACCCACGACGGGAAATGTAAAACATGCGGGAATACTCTAAACCCATCAGACTTCACAATAGAGATAGAAAGGTTGTAGCTATCTGTTTATTCTTGTGATACCAAATTAACTCCCGATCATTGGGAAAATGAAGCTGAAGAGCAAGGCAAGACTAGTAATACGGGAGAAATTAATTGTTGATGCCATGGCAGGTACGAGAGTTTCACCTTCCTCGTAATGCTTATTTAGTTCGTTTATAGCCCTTATTGCGAATGGGATAGACGCAAAGCATAGAATGGAGAACATGTTTAAGACGTTACCGAATATACCTATCATAATCATAATGTAAACTGTTACCACCATCGCTGAAAAGATTCTACAGGAGCGCCTCTTACCGCACATGATAACAAGGGTTCTTCTACCCCCTAAGCGATCGGCAGTGTAATCAGGGAATGAATTTATGAGCAAAACTGAAGATGAAAGCAACCCAATTATTGCTCCGATAAATACGACAGGAAATCCAAAATCTGAAGTTTGAATATAATAGGATCCTATGACGATCAGTGCAGCCTTTATGGCGACGAATAATTCTGCCAAACCGAAATTGACTATCTTTGATGAGTAAAAGATAATCGACAGAACAGCGAAGGCAAGCAGAAAGGCGATAAAAGGTCCTTTCAAGATTGTGAAATATGCTCCGATCGTTATACCAATGATCAAGAAAAGAATTGCGGCTCTATAGACAATACTAGGAGAAAGAATATTTTCTGGAATTACTCCGCTGCCTCCACTAAATCTAGTCCTCTTGTTTGTCTTGTCTATTCCTCGCTTGTAATCCCAATAATCATTAAGTAGATCAATACTTGCGTGTAGGCAAAAAACACCTGTCATTGTCAATAATGCAAAATTTAGATCAAACAAAGAATATTTCAAATAAGCATAGGAAATTCCAATTGCAGAAGCAATCAAGGTGGCGGTCAAGAACTTAAATCTGATAGCTCTAAGCCACCTACCTAACAATTCTACTTCTCTACATAACGATCTTTCGTATATGCTTTTGTGACTACTTGAAACTAGCGATCAGTGTGTAAAAACAGATCGTACTGCGCTACTAGCGAAGCTGAAAAGAATTATGGCTTATATGCTTCGATAGAAACTTATACCTGACTTCGGCTTCGATAGATGATTAGAAATTTCTCCACCGATCGAGGCCGCGGAGTTTGACGCTCAAAAGGACATGAAGAATATAATAATTGATTTTTTGTGCAGGAATCACAATAAAGGATATTCATCAAAGGAGATCTCGCAGGCACTGTCACTGAAGGAAGAGGAGATTAATTATGCGATGCTTAAACTTGGTCTGTCAGATTTTCTGTTCGACCTAACTGCTGGATTGATAAGCAACAGAACTAATGCAAAAACTAGAAGGGCAAGAGTCAGAATAGAGGATGTATCGGTTGGAGGTGTTACATACTATCGCTGTCTTAAACTTGATTCCGACCCTGGTGGCTAGCATATGCACTCTGTATTCCGTCAATCTAACAATGATGAGTTTCTTCTGTCTAGTATGAATCCTGCATAGGATAGGTAGAAAATGCACGCCTTTGATAATACCGATAATAGGATTTTCAGGCAGGAGAGCAAATTGCAAAAATGTCTTCAAACAAGGCATATCGGTAAGAGGGTTATGTGGTTTAAGAAACTGTCCTCGACGCAGGATTTTGCCAAGTGTTTTATTTTGGATAACGGCATTTCAGTTGCCGATGGATACGTCATTATTTCAAACAGTCAACACAATGGCTTAGGACGGTTTGGGAATAGGTGGATTTCTCCTAGAGGAGGGATATGGCTATCGATAATTCTACGCTCAGGCCTGCATCCTAGCAGAATCATGCTATTTTCATATTGTGCCTCGGTGGCAGTATCCGAAGCAATTGAAAGATGTACTGGGATACAATCAAGATTAAAGTGGCCCAATGATATTCTAATAAGAGGTAGAAAAGTATCTGGAATATTGGTGGATGCTTCTGTTGAAAGCGAATTAATAGAGAATCTGGTAATTGGTATCGGGGTCAATGCTAATGTCAATGCTGCACAAATTGAAGGAAGATTAGGAGACACCAATCACCCGTATCCTATAACTTCTTTACAGGAACAGTTAGGAGGGTCTTGTGACAAATTTAATTTAATAAGGCTTTTCCTGCAGACTTTTGACGAACTTTACTCCGAGATCGAGGCGGACAATACATACCTGATATTAGACAAGTGGAAAAAACGGGCCGAACCTATAATATCAAAGTCGGTTCAAATTTCTTGTGAGAAAGAACAATATTCTGCAAAAGTAGTTGATTTGGAAGAAGATGGGTCCCTGGTAGTACTGAGGCAAGGCAATCAAATAGAAAGAATCGTAAGCTCGGATTATCACGTCCACGTTACGGGCTAGGATTAATTTTCGTCCTGATCGTTCATGCGCCATTTTAATCAAGGTTGCGCTGCTTTCTACTTGGGCCCTTTTGCCACGGCTGTTAACTGCAATATAGAGCTTACATCGTTTTACAGATTATTGAAATGTCGTTTACGTTTGTACCAGTCTGGCCTATTTTGATCAGCGAATCTAGCTGCCTGAAATAGGAATAGCTATCATGGGTTTTCAAAAAGTGCCTGGCATCTAGATTTTTTTGTTTGCTGTCTGATATAACTCGCGAATTTAAGAATGCACCTGCTGCGTCAGAATTACCGTCAATCCCATCTGTTCCTGCACACAAGAGAGTGATATCCCGGCCAATATGAAAATCCATAAGTTCTAATGTTGCAGCCAGTATAACTTCTTGATTTCTGCCACCCTTCCCGTATTTTTTCATTTTATCTATTTTTACTACCGTTTCTCCACCTTGGACGAAAGCAATAGGACGGCGCTTTTTCGACAGTCCCCTTGCTAGAATCGCTATCCTTTTCCCGAAATATTTCGCCTCGCCATCGAACGTAGAGCCCAGCTTGTAGGTCTCTATTTCTCTATTCCTCAGATAGTTTACCGCCGCCGTACATGCTACTTCATTATTGCCAATCAAAAAATTCGTAACTTTTTGAAATATTGTATCGGCGGGCTTCAATGTTTCTGGTAGATTGTTCATTATGCCATGCTGTATTACACTTTTTGCACCATGATGTTCTTTATTCCAAAGACCATACTTTCTTAGTACGAGGGCAGCGTCTTCATAGGTAGAGGTATCGGGACAAGTAGGACCCGAAGCTATAACATCCATCTTATCATTAATCACATCAGAAATTATAAGAGAGACTAACCGGCAGTCCTTGTTCAAATATCGTAACATCTGACCTCCTTTTATCTGAGAGAGATGCTTCCGTACTATATTGATCTCCTCGATAGAGGCGCCCGAAAGTATTAATGAATTAGTGACATATTGCTTTTCGTGCAGAGAAAGATTTTTTGATGGTAAGGGCATCAGTGAAGAGCCGCCACCTGAAATGAGTACGACGACAAGATCGTTTGGAGTAGTTTTTCGTAAAATTTCCACGATCTTCTTTGCACCCTTGACACCCGAAGCATCGGGGAGAGGGTGATTAGCATGTGTAATGAAAATATCCTCAAAAGTCTCATTCGAACCATATGGAATTGTAATAGCTCCTCCCGAAATTTTGTCATCTAGAATATCATACAATGCACGGGCCATTCCTGCAGTGGCTTTGCCGGCTCCAACTAAATAAACAGAATCAATCGACTTTAGGTCTATGCTCGCACCCTTTTGTTTAATGTCTTTGATAAAAAGTTTATCATTTCTTAATTTTAAACTATTATAAACGAGGCGAACTGGGTCTACCGCTTTTACTGCGCTTTTAAAGGATCCAATGGCAAGTCTAAGCGAACGGTCAGGTCCCCGACGGTTTTTCAACAGACGCAATTCCTCCCATTGTAATACATAATGCATCATTTTATTGATGTTTCCAACATCTGTCAACTGGCGAAATTTATTCCACTAACACGTCATCGGCTCTAGACTACCGACACAAAAACGTATCCATAAAAAAATACGATACATTGAGAATCGTCAGAATTGATTCAAAAAATTATGTCAAAAGTTATAGTAATTGTATTGAGTATAGAGTTTTTCTGTGGGTCCTTCGCCACTTTTTGCTACAATTATTGTATATTGCAGTTGTTAATCATCGAATAAAGAAACTTTCTCTAGATTTTTTTCATTCTAAACCCGTATGGATAGTCATTATGGTCCGGGCCGCTTGCATTCTATAATTATTATTGCTAAGATAGGTTAATCAACCAATTTATCTGAAAAATTCCAACCGTCGTTAATAATGGTAACCTATCTTACACTAGGAGGAGGGCCCGGAAATCGAGGGCTTATGTTCGTGTCATACTACGGGCGTTCTCGCGCGTTCATTTCTAATTATCGGTCGTGGAAGGAATATTATAGCTCAGGAAATATAGTCCAGATCGTCTCTTCATTATTAAGTCATGAAACATTACATTTAACTATTAACAAATTTTCATTGATGGCTTCTGCCGAATTGGATAACCTGTTTGGGAAATCCAATGATTGGCATCAATATCCTCATGGACTAGGCGATCTGGATAAACTAAGTGTCAACTCCGGTGGAGTCCGTAAGGCTGGTACCAAGAAATCACAGAAACTAATGAGAAAAAAAAGACGAACCTAATTCTAAAATTCTTGAGGAATATATAAATTACTTTTTTTTCCTAAAGAATGCCTCGATGTTCAAGATTTGCACTCCACAAGACGCAAATAAAGCTTTACCAGATATAGAACGTAGATTCAAGCAACTAATATTTCAAAAAGATCATGTTGTTGCTCTCCAGGAGGAATTACAGAAAATCATAGACAGGGACTCCCCTTTTGAAGAGTTCCTCAATAAGAAGCAAGAATTGAATGTCGAAGTAACCAGTCTTTATAGATCCATTGAGCAGCTCGAAGGTTTGGGAGTGATGATAAAGAGCGTTGATGAAGGGCTTCTGGACTTTCCGTCAAAAAGGTTTGATGAGGAAGTGTGGTTGTGCTGGAAGGTTGGAGAAAAGTCAGTCAAGTTTTGGCATAAGAAGAATGAGGGTTTTGCAGGAAGAAAACCACTAAACCCTCAAGCCCTCTCCAAGATTGAAACACAAGATGACTTCTCTGATTTAAGGTAGATAATCAACGGCTGTCAGATGATTTTTTATTACTGTATCGAAAGGCAGATCTACTTACTGAGGGTACTGTTGTCTGTAACGGATTATTCAGTTTTGAACTAGTGCCTAATAAAACCGACGTGTCAATCAACGCCGTATACTTTTTTTGATAATCCTTATAATGACCCTAGATTTTGGCATTGGCTCTCCTTTAGTCATAACCTTTATTACCATATCTTCAAAACTGGATATTTGTTCTATAGGCAAGACTCTAATTGAATTCATCTAGTTCAAAAGAATCTGGAAAAGATACTCTGCATCTAAGATTATTAGATACCAACGAGGATCCATTTGGTATATTCTGTAGGCTATACCAATATCACAAGCGTCTTTTTATTTTGGAGTCACTTGTGGGCCCTAAGAAACTAACAGAATTCTCGATTGTTGGATTTGAACCTGATCTTGTTGTGAGTTGTGATTCATCCAACCTTTACGTGAGAAATTCCAAAAATAAGATTGTTAGAACTGAAGAGCTAGTCAATCCATTGGAGCAACTTAGAAGATTTGTTCCTAAGTTAAGGAACAACAGATTCAGGTACGTAGGCGGTGCCGTTGGATTCATCGGCTATGATGCCATTCGCTACTGGGAACAAATACCATCAAAACGCAGGGAAAGAAATTATCCAATATTGGAATTTGGGATCTACACTGACGGAATTCTCTATGACCATCAAAAAAACAAAGCACACTATTTTACTACGGGTAAGTCTCGATATGATGAAATCAAGGATGAGGTACAGGCAACTAAGCCCATTAAATTAAAGAATTTCTCATGCTCTAATCCCACGACTTCATTGAGCAAGAACAAGTTCTTGCATATGGTCAAAAAAGCTAAGAGGTATATCTACGAAGGTGACATCTTTCAAGTCGTTTTATCCAAAAATACCAGCTTTACAGTTGACGGAGATCTGTTACCTGTGTACGATAATTTACGGGTATTGAATCCCTCACCCTACATGTATTTTCTGAAACTGGGCAATATGGCAATTATTGGGTCGAGTCCAGAAATGTTGGTTCGTGTAACCGCCAAGCAAGTTGAGACTTTTCCAATAGCCGGTACAAGACCTGTTGTAAAGAACGAAATTGAAAATAAGAATTTGGCTAAAGAAATGCTTGCTGATGAGAAGGAAGTAGCAGAACATACGATGCTAGTGGATCTAGCTCGCAATGATCTTGGTAGAGTTTGTAAATATGGGACCGTCAAAGTTCGCGAATTAATGTCGATAAAGAGATTTAGTCACGTACAGCATATCGTCTCACATGTAGAAGGACATCTAGCACCAAAGTTTACATCGTATGATGCATTAAAGTTTGTATTTCCGGCGGGAACTGTTTCCGGAGCTCCAAAGGTACGGGCTATGGAAATAATTGACGAGTTAGAACCATACGGGAGGGGTTTATATGCAGGTGCTATTGGATATTTCTCTTCTAACGGATCCTGCGACTTCGCAATAACCATACGATCGTTAATAGTAAATGGACATAGAGCGTCAATCCAATCTGGAGCTGGAATTGTAATAGATTCTGTTCCAGAGAAGGAATGGAAAGAAACTGAGGATAAAGCCCAAGGAATTATAACGGCCCTTAAGAAGGCCTCTAAGGGGTTACGCAGCGGGAAGCTCTTGAGTGATTAACCGAGGTACAGACCCCCCGTCACCTGGTGAAATGAGTGTCACCAATGATGATAACGTACTTTTATCTGGAAAAATGTAATGACAAAATTCTGGATTAAGTATTTCTTGCTTATTCGGTCCTAGGAGGCCTGGCGTAGGTGTTTGAAGGATCACTGTGATACTGAACAGGCAGGGTCGGATCCTTTTGTCTGCCGGTGAGAATGCCAACAACTATGTCGTCCTTCTTAATTGTTCCCTCTAACCTAAGTTTACGAATTCCGGCAGGAACTGAACCAGATGCCATTTCACAATCAAATCCATTTAGTCCAACAACCGACATTCCATCACTCATTTCCCTGTCTGTAACCTGTGTAACTAATCCGCGAGTGAAGTCAAGTGCTCTGAGAGCCTTAAGAATATTTGCTGGTTTACCAATTTGGATTGCCGTGGCCGTTGTTTTAGGGACCATGCCCTTACTTTCTCTATATTTGTAATACCTTTTTATAATTTCAGTATCGGGACGACCTCCGTTCCAGCTAAGCTTTTTACCTTCGAAGAGCCCGTTTACCAATTCATAAAAAGTATTAGCTCCACTTGAATTTACAATTAAAAGTCTCGGGATTTTTTTAATCCATCCCCATTCATACAACTCCATTAATGATTTTCCGCAGCTAGAACTATTTCCTAGAGCTCCCCCCGGATATACAATCCAGTCCGGAGGATTCCAGTCCAAATATTCCAAGACTCTATATACGATGGTCTTCTGTCCTTCCAGTCTGAATGGATTTACGGAATTAACAGTGTAACCACCATTTTCACGGCATTTGGCTAAAGAAATAGAGAGCGCATCATCAAATGTGCCTGCAACTTGCATAACTTGAGCCCCAAACTGAAATGCCTGGCCTAGCTTCCCTGGAGCAATTTCCCCCTTTGGAACATACACATCACAGGCCATATTTTCATTGGCCGCGTACATCGCTGCGGAAGCAGATGTATTTCCAGTCGAGGCACAAACGAGACGTTTTACCTTTAATAATTTTGCATGGGTAAGAGCAGTAGCCATACCATTATCTTTGAATGATCCACTTGGATTGTACCCTTCTGGCTGCAAAAAGAGCGAATCATGATCCATATCGGCATATTCGGCCGCCCTTGTCATCTTGTATGGTTTTGAAAGTCTCCCTTCTGCACCGTCAAGGGAAACGAGAACATCGGCACAAGAATTGAAATCTTCCGTGTCGATTCCTACAAAGTTTATCAAATCTCTAAAAAACCAGACGCCGCTTTCGTTGTAAATATTGCTCCTATAATTCCTACGTTCAGAGAATTTTGTTATTAAACTGGAAGGGGGGCGAATCTTGTAGACTATATCCAGAAGCCACCCACAGGAACACTGATAAACATCATTATCTAGACCATACTCTAACCCACACGATACATTGGCACATTTCTTGACGGCGGACTGGCGCACATGGTGTATCGACAACTGTCATTATTGAGTTTTTTGCAATTAACTTGCGTGTATGAAAATAAGCTTGAACCTTCGACATTAGGATTCAAAAGGATATGCTAGTTAACTGGACATTGAAATCGCAATTCTGGGAGTCAAACAGACTATTGCTGCCGCATGAAGCGGTTTTACACTAACTTGAATAATTCTAACCAGTCATGCCAAATTTTTCTTTGCTTTGTCTACTCCCTTAAGCAAGTGCTGAATTACCCCGTCCATATCCTCCTCTCTAACCTCGGGGCTTACTGAACGCTTCAGCAAATTATTTACTGTGTTGGATATTTCGGAACTAATTTCATCAAAGCTATCTACATCACTATAACCTTGTTGATACAGGCCTCTCAATTTCCTAGTGTACATTTGAGTTTGCTCATTAAGCGCTACAGAGTAAGTGTGATTATTTACCTTTATTTTGTCTTTGTTCATACCCAACCTTTCCTGGAACTGCTGTTTAAAAAACTTGCCGAAATTAAAAGCAAGTCATCAGATCTTAGTTGTATTGGGACCTGAACTCGCTACCTCAGGCTCGAGTTAGGATTTGTCCTAGTCTTAGGGCTTGTAATCGTTAAGGATGTCCTTGTATCTCGAATCCTTATAGGCTATATATCTCACGTACTCTCCGTACGTCATGTCCAGAGAGCATTTGGAGCATTTTACGCTACTGAAATTATCGCTAAGTTCGGCTGGTCCAGGGCAGTCTGGGCATTTTATCTTCATTCGATTACACTAGATATCTAGACTCAACAAATATAATAATGCTCTAATTTGGTCCACGAGAACTAGATATAAATGATAAACAATAATGAACCAGTTTCTATCCGAAAAGATTATAGTTTCGAATATAGCCAGTTGATGCAGCATATTGTCAGATGGCCTTGAGCTGCTTCACGACGGGTTGACGTGATTTTCGAAATACACGGAACCCACAAATACACTTAATTTCGGGTAGTCGGGATAGTTCTTCAATAGAAACTACGGTACCACATCGCATGCATTCATAAGTAACACTCCCGAACGATTGTGAATCCGCCATAGCTCATCTTGTAGGTATCCAAATTTAATCTTTATTGGATTTAATAGTGTCCGAGTTGCAGTATGTTATGGCCGAGGGTATTTTGGTTCGAATGAAAATCTGTTCTAGAATCGAATTGCAGGTGTCAGCTTTAACACTGGAACTGATACCTTCTACGTACATCTTTGGTGTTTGACATAGAAAGGCCTAACAGAACGCTACGCAAATGCTTCCACAATTTGCCCACCAAATATCCCAATGAAAAAATTCTTGCCGTCCATTATCTGACACGTCCTTGACATAGGATCGGGATACATATCTTCTTTCTACCAAATACAATGAGTTATGCGCATTAGCCGGATGAAAATTTCGATCAAGTAAGCGACTTGATATATACAGGTGCCACCCGGCTAAGAAATTAGTTTTAATGATATCAAAAAATGTACTGATTAGAAGGTTCTTTTCTCTGAATATCTGAGCCACAACAGTATTAGTCGAGCAAATGAGTTAAGAAGGAGCACTAAAATTATTCATCTCCCACCTAACGCTTTTGTCTTGTCAGTATGGTTTTCAGGTAACTGGTTATTCGGTCATTCGATTCACTAAATGTTAGCATTTTCTTAATATCATTAACTGTATCAATATCAATCATCAATCTATCGAGAAATAAAACTCTAGTTTTGACATTACTTCTAATTCCCGCTAGGACATGATTAGGGTAACTCTCTTTGTCATACGACGTGCGAATTATGTTACAAGGCTTCCTGATCAACACATTTGAACCGTCGAATTTGTACGATGGACAAAGTATCACGCAATCTTCTTCCTTTAGTACTGATTTGCACATGATATCTATATCCTCTGGAACTATGAGTGGAAGGTCTGTTGGCAAAACAAGTGATGCGTCAGCTCTGGCCGAAATACAAAATTCATCTGCCAATTTAACTGCGGAATTGACACCAGCTTCTTTTATTTCTTCTAGAAATGTGACTCCATAGTTGGAAGCTATTCCTTTGATTCTATCATCAGCTGAAACAAGTAGAATCTTTTGAATGCTAGGTGTCTTTTTGAGAGTACTAATTGTCCTCTGTAGTAACATTCCAGATAACCGTATCCTCTCGTTCGTACTCAGGAACGACCCGAATCTGGATTTTGCATTCTCAAAGCTTTTTACTGGTACTATGGCAAATATTATCAAATATTCAGACCTAGGATGTACGACGAGAGTCTATTCTCATCAGAATGATTTTTCATAATAATGTCTGTTTGAAACACATTCATGTCCAAATAGCCTATTTTAGAAGATAAGGCAGAATCACGTAGATCTATTACGAAATTTCCCACTATATCTGAATAAAAATTGGCGACCCCCAAAGCTGAATTCATCAAATTCATTGCTTTCATGTATTTTATCGCGGGCCCGCTGACTGCCTGTTCGCCTATTAACGGGGAAATTGCAAGAACCCTATTGCGAAGTTTTTTCAACTGATCTTTGACGCCCTTTACCACCAATATCGGATTTATGCTAGTTACTGGGTTGGCAGGAGCAAGTACTATCATATCTGATTTTTCCAATGTTTCAATAAGCTCTGTATTAGCGGTCGCGTTTTCCGCTCCATCGTATTGTATGGATTTCACTTTTGGATTCCCTTGATGCTTTACCCAGAATTCCTGTATATGCATGGGTCCTTGTTCTGTTATTATAATAGTTTCTAACCTGTCATCTGTCGCAGGATAGATCGTTTGGGAAACAAGGTATTTTTTTGCGATCCAGTCGGTAATTTCAGTAAGAGTTTTACCCTTTTTTCTCAATGATGTTCGAAGTAAATGTGTTGCCAGATCTTTATCTCCTAACTTGAACCATATCTCTTCTCCAATCCTTTCCATTTGAGCAAGACATGAAAATGTATCTCCTTTTATTCCCCACCCTCTTTCGGAGAGTATTCCTGCTAACCCATACGTTACAATATCGATATCGGGACAAATGTATAGTCCATGCAACCAAATGTTGTCGCCGACATTTGAAACAATTCTGATTTCCTCATCCCCACGTCCTGAGGCAAAACCTCTAATTATTTTGATTGAACCAGTTCCACCTGCTAGGACTGTTATCAAGCCTGCGTAAGGAAATATTCGTTGGTCAATCTATAATTTGCGGCGATTAATCCTTAATCTGATATCACGTAATTTTATTGGCAGATCCTAAATCAGGAGATTATAAGCAACTTGCCATGGCTAAAAACACCTAAATGCTCTCTTAATCCGATTACGCATTGCTGATTTTCTAGGCTCACAATTCAGATAAAGATTATAAACAAGAGATATGATGTTTCCATTGTGTACCTCAACACTGTTTTCTTGATTGCCCTATTAGCATTAAGTTTCTCTTCTGGGTTTTTCATTCAAGCGTCGGCTGTTCAGATGACGACCTCAATGGTTCCAACTACCGACAAGGCCGATGCTCTGATGACAGCAGTTAGGTTCATTACCATAGACTACGAGCCAAATAGTCCGTTAGCACAACAATTTAACGGTAAGGATGAGAGGGTTACGTTTACACTCAATTCCACTGACCCGGGCATGCCAGAGCTCATTAATACAATAAATTCAGATATAAGGACACAAAAAGGAAGTCCCGTTTCAATAGAAAACGCAACACTTGATTATACGGGTTCTATCAAGGGCTCTTCTGACAAGGTTCAAATTTCGTACAAGGTTGTCCTTGAAGGAATACTTTCAAGCATCGTTTTGGATAAAACCGAACAGGGAGATGTTGTAGATCTAGATTGGAGAAGCGTAGTTGTAGACGAGCCCCTTCCAGTTATTGCCCCACAATATGGTAATATGAGTGTAAATTATCCCATAGGTCTACTTGAAGTAACTTATCCAGGGTTTGCTCAAGGGCTGCTAAATTCAGAATCTGCGGCTTTAATGCAAGAACCACTATTCAATTTCCAGGCTATGGGAATACCCATGGACCGATGGCATTTTCTCTTTGATCCAACTGGAAGTCAGGCGGGAGCCGCAGGGTCTGGATTTGAAGAGATTGGTGGCGCAAGAGTAATCTCGATTTATTCTTTAGGAGAGAGCAGTTTCAGGGAAGGCACGTTTAGCGAAAAAGTAACTCAGGCTTCTGCTAACATAAATGGAACTCAGGCAGAAGTTGAATCTTCTACCCCGCCTCCTAGTGGTCAGATACAGATTGCGGGTTTTTCCAATATAAAAAAATCAGGGGATAATGAGTTGGCATTTGTCACCGCCCAAGCGCCGGAGGGAACAGTCACCGCAACTGGTGGTTTTCCAATCCAAGTGCTTTTGATCCTTGGAGGTATGATGGGTGCGGTTGCAGTCTTTGTACTTTTGAAGTCAAGGAAATGAAAAACAAATTTCTCTTTTTGGTTTATCTCCGACACTGCTTTTTGCAGTGACGAAGAATCAACTCAATAAGCCAACACGATATAACGACAACAGTTAAAAGCATTTAATAAGGGTGGCCTAAAAACTGCGCAGACAAAATAGAATAATAATCCCCTTACTGATTATCCTGGTCCCTTAAGTACATGCCTAGGTCAAGCAACGTATAGACTGTCACTTCACCTTTCCTGAAAATGTTTTCACCTGAAAATCGTGTTTGACCCACTCCTATTGATTCCCGATTTTGATTCAATATAATGACCTTTTTATTCTGTCCTAAACCTTTAGAGACTTCAAGAACTGATTCTCCCAAAATATCTCTACCATACAAGACTAAGCCCTCTGCCATTTCATTTACCAAGATATAAGGGAAATTTCTTCCAAACTTGGCAATTACTTCGGCGCCACCTAAGGAGGGTGTGAATTTCTTATTCTGTAGCTCTCCTATTATTAGGCCTACGCGTTTAGGATATTCCACAAGTTGGTTGACAGTGTCTTTGGAAGGTTCTGTGGTAATTAACACTTGTCTACTCCTATTAGTGGGATCACCCTTTACCAGCATTACCTGTGACTCCATAAATTCGAATATTCCCCAAGAGTCAAATGCTCTCCTCAGCTGGGTCAGCTCACTCTTAGTTGCAGATCTAAACATGGTATCAACCTGATTCAATCCGTCTTACGTAGTCTAGCTATATAGAATCCAATAGAGTTATGAATATGAGGATAAAACCGAGCCGTCAATTCTAAATTGTCGCGGAATACCATTTCACCGAACCCTGTCAAGCCACTATTGCCAAAAGGCAACGGTTCGACTTTCAAGTTAAACCTGTCAAGCATCGAGTCCACTACGAGTTCGTTTTCCTCAGGAGCAAAGGAGCAAGTAGAATACACAAGTATTCCACCAGGCTTCAATATTTGTAATGCCGTTGCAAATAATTTTTTTTGAACTTGTGAATACTTGGCAATATCATCTGGATTTCTACCAGATCTTCTCGAGACATCATTCCAGATCATACCCTCACCACTACAAGGTGCGTCGAGAAGAATGCGATCAAACCGGACATTCATGTTTGAACAATTCATAGCATCCATTTGATAGATAGATGTATTCATTACTCCGCATCTTGCGAGATTAAATGATAAGGGCCTGATCCTACGTGGGCTAGCCTCCACTGCCACTATAGAGCCAGTATTATGCATTTTTTGAGCAATTAGCGTGGTTTTGCCTCCAGGAGCAGAGGTCATATCCAAGACCCGTTGACTTAGTTGTGCATCAAGGGCCTCTACTGCCATACATGATGTAATATCTTGGATGTAATAGTATCCAAGTAAGTATTCTATGGTTGCTCCTATTGAGACACGTGCGTTGCTAGCGTTTACCTCAAAAACGTCTGCTAATATTGTCGCACTTAGTTGGAACCCTTTAGGCACAAGCCGAGCTACTAGCTCTTTGCTCGTGATTTTCAACGTATTGGTCCTGATATATTTCGGCACAGGCTCCAGCATCTTTTCAATCAGACTCTCCGCGCTTGGAACGAAATGTATGAATCTATTGAGGACCCATTCGTCATAGCCGAATTTGGTAGCGAGATAATGAGACCTTTGTGTAGGAGTAAATGTCAAAGTTTTCAAGCTCGAAACCTTTTCCTTATCATGAAGTTCTCTCATTCTTTAATGATCTGTTTTTATTTCGAGCCGACCACATCATGCTCTGACCAACGTGTAGTGTCATCTATGCAGGAAAATGAATTGACGGTATAGTATTTCCTAGTTTCTGATGCCAGTCAATAGTCGCGTCAGAGTTAACGCGACAACCTGATTTTGGTATTATTCCTGCATTAAGCAATGCAGGGGAGTGTAGTCGTTCTACATTGCCGAATAGCCATCTCATTTTGTACTTGTGTCCTAGCAGTAACCCTCCTTCTGTTTTAGGCGGGATTTCGCTGAGCAGCCAACCTGAGCAGGTGCAGGACCTTTTGCTCGATTTGGCCTTGCTCCACTCGGGTCGGCATTTTCATTTCAGTATCAGTTGACTATCAGGCCATCTAGGCCATCATTACGTATTTATCCTGACTGAATATTTTTCTGTTCCGTAGCCAGCCGTCTCCGACTAATCATCGCTGATTCGAGTGCCTGCGCTGAGGGAGGAGTTTCCTCTCTTTCGAGTGACCCGCTCACTAGCTCACAAGTACAGATAAGGTAAGATATATTGTCTAATAAAGATGTCCAAAGTACTCTTGTTCGGTCTCCAAAATCGACTGCAAGCTGTCAGCATTAAGATAATCATTCAACAAATCATTGTTCAATTTCAAAAACGTTGGCCCCCACTTGAATTTGTTTAATAGTTCACTAGCCTTATCTTGATGACCTAGTACGAATAAAGATCCTGCCAGGGCCTCCACACTTGATAGCCTTCCTATCTTGGCGTAATTGGTTGGGTTCGCCGCGAGCATTGCAGGTAGCCGCCTATGATTACCTTGCCTTAAGCCTCGCTGTCGTGTCAATACGTAAGCTGCTCTTTCCCACGAACAGTCCACAGCGCATACCGAATCACAAGTCGTACAAGTCTGTTTGGATAATGGTTCTCTAGCAAGAGGATTTAGCAGAACCGTCTTATGACTAATGTGCCTTACCTGCTTCGCCAAACCAAACCTAACAAGTTTGGCGGCAGTGCACTTCTTGGGATCATCTTGCCCAAACATATACACGCATATTTTCAAGGGTGGATCCATAAAGTTGAGTATATGATAAGTTGATAATAACGTTACAGCACAGGCGTAAAAGACATGAGTTTAACGACGCAATTTGGGCTAGTCACGATTAGAACCAATAATATCGCGCACGTTTACTACGGAACTAAAGTTTAATCTAGGAAGGCATTAGGGACCATTCCTTCGATCGCTTCAAAGTAAGAATCAACGTCCATTTCCTTTACGCTTCCTTTATCGACATTTATAATATAGATGATATGCAAATGGCTGTTGAGAATTTCACCTAAGCTAACTGGTGGATTACGATAATATCTGTCGCATAATTCCTTAACTCCCTTCATGCCTTCCTTGGATCGGTCTCGAGGAGGTCGGCTAAAAATTCTGGGAATTGGAAGCACACTCACCGGAGTTGTAGCAAGGACAAACTGATTAGCAAACTTGCTGTACCGTGCTATTTTACTAGCTACTCGCGCAGAATAATATGATAGCGGATCCAAGGCGTGCTCAGGTGGAATAAATCCTGTCTCTATTTCCACAATTGCCTCGCCCTCGCCTTTCGTGGCGTACAGATCGCAAATTAGAATTTCGTTCAGCTGCCTTTCGACATCCACAGCATATCCATATTTTATCAGATGTCTAGCACATACAAGCTCCATCGCAGAATGATTAATTTTTACTATGTTCCGCTTATACAGCTCGATTAAACGAAACTTCACAAAATCCATCCTCTTGATAATCTCACTTGAACCACCTTCGGTCATTTTGTCTGACAGATTGGTTACATCGGCAGTAAAGCGCTCTAAATCCAATTATTGCTAGACCTAAATGCTAGTTCACTTAAATATAAATTCGCCCCGATAGAGCAACCTTAAAAATCTAGCCTGTTAAACATCTTTTTGGAAAATGACAACCATAAACAAGATTACAATTCTCGGTTCTGGTGTTATGGGCCATGGTATTGCTCAGGTTGCTTCGACTGCCGGCTACAATATCGTGCTTCGCGACATCGAGCAAACTTTTCTAGAAAATGCAATGAATAAGATTAGATGGTCACTTGGCAAACTCGTAGAAAAACAAAAGATCTCTCAAGATGAGGCAAATTCGATCTATAGTAGAATAACCCCAGAAGTCGACTTGGGGAAGTCTCTTCAGAGTACTGACCTACTGATTGAAGCCGTTCCAGAAGACCTGGAGCTAAAAAAGAAAGTATACGCTGAAGTGGAGAAATATATTGAGGACAAAACTTTGTACGCTTCAAATACCAGTACCCTTCCGATAGGTGAATTGGCTTCCCTAACTAGCAAACCTTCTCGTTTTATAGGGCTACATTTTTTCAATCCGCCTCAGCTAATGCCACTTGTAGAAGTAATCCCAAGCCGCTTTACCGATAATGACACAATTAACATATCTTTAGATTTGGTCAAGAAAATAGGCAAAGATCCTGTTCTCTGTAAGAAAGATGTAGTTGGCTTCATTGTTAATAGAATATTCATCCCCCTGGTTCACGAAGCAGCATATTGTCTTGATCGAGATAATGCGGAGATGACGCAAATAGATTCTGCGGTAAAATTCAAGATGGCTGTTCCGATGGGCATTTTTGAACTCGCTGATTACACGGGCATCGACGTTATTCATAAGGCAACCAAGGAAATGGCATCCAGAGATAAAAGGGTCATCAGACCCCATCCGCTTATAAAAAGACTTTTTAGTGAAAAGAAATTTGGACAAAAGTCTGGGATGGGTTTTTACAACTACGCAGGAGATGAAAAATACGGAAGAATAAAATTGACCGAAACTGAGGCAGAGAAGTATGATCCCATAGCACTTGTCGCGGTTACTGCCAACAACGCCGCTTGGTTGCTTTCAAACGGCGTATGTGATAGAAATGACCTTGACAAGGCTCTTAGATTAGGTATGGGTTTCAAGAAATCGCCCTTTACAATAGCAGAAGAATTTGGGCATAAGAGAGTGGTTTCAACTCTAGAGAAGCTATCAGACAGATATGGTGATTTTTATAAACCCGATAGTTCCCTCAAAGCGATGTCGTCAAGCTAAAGGCGAATGTCAGGTCAAATCCTGAATCTCTAGACTCATCTTAATGTGCAGTTCGAAAAAGTAAATACCTACCTGTCTTGTGCTAGATCTAAGTAGCAAACCGTATTTTATAAGATGGCGAATATGATACAATATAGATAAGCTGTTGGAATCAAAAATTCTCAAGAAGGATAACGGCAACAATAATAATATGGCAGATGAATTTCCGTCATATGGACTATCGGGTTAAGGATATTTTGCTTGCCGAGCTTGGGAAAAAAAAGATTGACTGGGCAGAAGCACACATGCCTGTTCTTGTTTCATTAAGAAAAAAATATGAGGATTCTCGGCCACTTAAAGGAAAAAGAGTGGCTGGCTGTTTGCATGTAACAAAAGAAACCGGTGTACTGGTTAGAACTCTTAGGTCGGCTGGAGCTGAACTATCATGGTGTGCATGTAACCCATTAAGTACTCAAGATGACGTCGCTGCTTCAATAGCTAAGGATGAGAAAATCGCCGTCTTTGCCGTTCGTGGAGCCTCAACTGAACAATATTATCAAGACATTCATTCTGCAATGAGTATCAAGCCAAACATAACGATTGACGATGGTGCAGACTTGACTGTGGAGATGCATAAGGAAATTGATGGTCTTGCAGGCTCAGTTAGTGGCGGTACTGAGGAAACTACTACGGGTGTTGTCCGGTTGAGGGCGATGGAAAGATCTAAAAAATTAAAGTATCCTATCATAGCTGTTAATGATGCAGAGACTAAACATGACTTCGACAACTATTATGGGACAGGTCAATCTGCGCTAGATGGTATTATTAGGGCAACGAATGTTCTGGTAAGCGGAAAAAATCTCGTAGTGGCAGGATATGGCCACGTGGGAAAAGGAATAGCAAGGAGAGGCTCAGGATTTGGTGCGAACGTCATGGTAACAGAAGTAGATCCGATAGCAGCACTTAAGGCAAAATTAGACGGCTATTCTGTTTCCACAATGACCGATGCTGCTTCTTCTGGTGACCTTTTTGTAACCACAACTGGATGCAAGGATGTAGTGAACGAAGAACATATTAATAGAATGAAAAATGGGGCTATACTTGCTAACGCAGGACATTTCAATGTTGAAATATCTATTGATGCAATTGACCGTAATTCCGTCAACAAGAAAAAGATCAATGAACACACTACACAATACGATTTGAGAAACGGCAACAAGATTTACCTGATAGGCGAAGGCAGGCTAGTTAACCTTGCAGCCGCCGAAGGGCATCCTTCAGAGGTTATGGATATGAGCTTTGCAAATCAGTTTATGTCAGTTCTAAAGCTAGTCAAGAATGATTCAAAATTGGAACCAATAGTATATGATATAGAGAAGTCTCAAGACCAAGAAATTGCATTAGCCAAGTTGATCTCGATGGGGGTAAAAATAGACAAGTTAACAAACGAGCAGAAAAACTACATTCAAGGATATAATGAAGGGACCTAACAGGAAAGAGGGCACTTTTTCCGACGTGTAGTAAAAAATTAGAAATATTGTATGTGAAGAGATAGTCTTGCTCATGATATGGGCTAAGAAGATATAAAAAGAGGAAGAGGATCGTTTCTAGAAGTTTTGGATGGGTGGTCTAGCCTGGTTATGATACCTGTCTCACACACAGGTGGCCGAGAGTTCAAATCTCTCCCCATCCATTTTTGCTCTTTAGCGGACAGAGTAGACCCTATCCAGTATTAGTTACGACTATACAAGATAACCACCCTGTTTCTCTTCTTAATCTCTATATGGATAGATATTAGGTGATGATCAACATCGTGAATGCTACTGCAGCGGCGATAGCAAAAAAGATCTTTGTGAGATTCATAGATCTATCGAGTGATCGTGAATAATCATCGAATTGTCCTTTGCCCATCAGCTTGACATTGGATTCCACAGACATTAATCTAAAGCAACATTCTCTGATTTTGGCAAATGACTCGGTTGTCAACTGTCTGTAGTGCTCCACTATTTCCTCCCTGCTAGTGATACTCCCCAACGAATAGTATCCATGTCGTGTTCTTTTGCCTGACGTTGAATGGGTATCAGACGTGCAGATTTCAATCATGTTAATATCCTGAGTTTTCAAAGCAGATAGAACTGTAGATCGAACTTGGCTTTCCATGTTGTTTGAATCTGCCCATCCTATTGCATACTTCTTATTCCTCACTTCTAGGGCTATAACACCCAAACCCCCCTGACCTAAATCCTCCTTATGTTTACCAATCTCATTACCGAAGTGATACTTAGCCGAGAAACCTACTCCGAATTGATACTGTTCAGCATTCTTGATCTTGTCTAAGGCCTTTCTCGCACATTCAATCAAATCGCGCTGCTCATCAGCTGACAGCGGCCCACCCATAACGTTGTGGCTGTCTACAGCGAGGACCTTTGAAAATCCTAAATTGGCCGCATTATCATGAATATTCGAGGTGACTTCGGGAGGGATATCCTCCATCCCTAGGGATCGAGTAGAGAGTATGATTAGACATACCCTTCCAAATGCAATAGTAGTAACGATAAAATCTTCTGTTTGGATCTGGACAGGTTCAGTGCAAGTTGAGCCCTCGTCTGACACAATAGGTGTCGAGAAGGAGTTGAGATATTTTGCCAGTTCATTTTTCGAAGGGATGTTAAAGGAATGGTCAGATGCACTGTGAACTACGAGTGCTCGTGATGAGAAAATTCTCAGCAATTCATAAGGCAAATTGCTTCCTCCAATTGGTTTGAATGGTCCTGGATGAACACCTGGTAGCACAATAGATATCTCTGCTTGATTCGAAGGATTCGAGTAAAATTGCAGTACGTAACTTTTTACATCTTTTTCTTCTGCTCTAGATTCTACAATCTCTTCCATCCTATCTCCCTTTTGCTCCGTCCAGGCAGACAAGAAAGCTTGGAGTAGATTGAAAGTGCTTGGAACGTGTGGCCGACCAGCCTTATCGGCCATAATAGACCATATTACCGCCCAAATTACAAAAAAGCTACTGATTAGGAGAGCGTTTGTGTATTCAGCAACAAAACCGTAAAATACAGAAGGACTAAGCAGGATAAGTAAAAAAAGAACAGGTCCGATAAAAGAAACCAAGATAGCTCTGACTAGTCGTGCGCCAATAACTGAGGTGAGAATACTAATCCTAAATCCCACTACAACTAACATAGCTTCTAAGAGATAGACGTTAGAGTCGCTCTTGTAGCCGAATAAGGAATCAAAGCCAATTCCAGCCGCAAGAACTACCGCCCAAAGCAAGTATCCAAATGCTGCCATATGATACATTTTGGAAATCTTGTTTGTAGGGGTACCACGTAAGGATAAATAGTCTAAAAGACTTAGGGCGGTTGCTGCTATTATACCATAAACAAGTGACACAAAGTAATTTCTTTCCATCCCATAAAATCCGTACAAAAAAGATAAAGTAACAATAAGTGCTACGGAAGCTATTGTAATAGATACGGATATCTTATATGTAGATGGATTTAGCCGAGTTATCGTCCATCTTTTATGGATATTAGAGACACTGTCCGGCTGAGAACTAACCATCGGCCGGTCTCAGCAAACTTAAGTTGGAAATATTATTCTTATTAGTAGGGAAACACCGATCAAGGCTCCAGTAATCCCAAGAACGATTTCCGGTTTAACCTTAAATCCCCTTGTTTCATCCTCGAAAAACCTTAGGAGTCCTGCGCTAGATGCTGGAAGAGGAGCATTTTTCTTCTTGCTCATTGTATTCAATTATCTTGCTGGCGTATTAAATACATTACGGGTCTAATAATTATGGAGGACGTTTGGCTACATCTACTAACGATTGCGAAAGGCTAACACAAGGTTATAATCGTTCAATCTCTTTTACTTTTTGTAACAATCCAAGCCAAATCCTTATGGTTTCGGCTTTTCGTCTGAGTAACTCTGGACTCTCTTCTTCCTTAGTATTAGTCAGTTCAGATGAAATCTTTTCAATTAGCAAGAGGCTTATGGTTCCCAAGCTCACCTGTTCTGAGCCGTCTCTGTGAGTTAGAAATTTCTGTTCTCCCCTATTTCGTGAGGCTGGAGTCGTTTGTTCTAGACCGCGCCGATGAACGTTGATATTTTGTTTTGCGTATCTCTCGACAGATCTGTGCGATCGGCCCGAGGTAGATGATTCCAAAACGTTACTTTTATCATGAATGCCAGGTTGTTGATTTTCCTGCTGATTCTGTTGTACTGAATAGGATTCTTTGTATGCACTTTTTTCATTACCGCAATTTACGCAAATAACCTTATCACGAAACATTACTTGAACACTACTACACAGGTCACATGGTTCATTGATCAGTGTTCCCCCTTTCGTCAGCAAAGATGCAGCCTCCTTCAGTCTCCCAGAATCCCGCTCTCCTTTTTCACCAGACATCCTAGTTGTGATATGGCAACCTCGGCATTTATATGATTCCTACTATTTTTGATGGGTTAATTAGCCGCTTTGAAAATTTCATTGACCTACTAACTAGTATTAAGAGGTACCCTCGAGATGACTTTAGTTTTAAGATCTTGTTTACGGCCAGTTCCTTGCCAGTTTTCACTATCTCTAGTTATTGACTGTCGATATCGGGGAAGGCTTAATAGGAAGATCGGGAAAATTTATTTTGCCAAAAGATGGCGGTTATTTGCAAGAAATGCGGTCTTCCTGACGATCTCTGCGCCTGCGGAGAATTAGAGAAAGAAGAAACCAGAATAGTCGTACGCCTTGAAACTAGGCGGTTTTCAAAGACCACAACTTTGATCGAGGGTATTGATCCGAAATCAAGTAACGTACACACTATGGTAAAAGAACTGAAAAGCAAGCTCGCATGTGGTGGAACTGCAAAAGCAGGATTCATAATGTTACAAGGGGATCATAGGGATGATGTCAAAGGATTTCTAGTTAAGAAAGGGTTTACTGAATCTGCTATTGAAGTACAGTGAGTTTCATGATGTGTTAATGACGTTGTTTCAAATTTCCCAATTGACAACATCTTGACATGCTTTGTATCTATATTTTAAATGATATACGTTTCTTCAATACCAGTGGTGAATTTGTAAAATTGGCATATCACCTAAACTCATTTGGGAGCATATCGACTGATTGTAAATCCTTCTATTCTTAGGTCGAAGAAAAATAGGTCTAAGTTGTGGATTCGAATCTAAATATCAAGGAAGATACCCTAAAAAGATCATAGTCTGAGATGCATCTTAAGACCCTTGTACCTATTTCTAATGGTAACCTCTGTTACTCCTGCAGCTTCTGCTACGTCTTTTTGCGTCTTATTTTCCCCGTTCATTACGCAAGCTACATAAAGAGCCGCAGCCGCCAATCCCATAGGGTCTTTCCCAGCAGAGATCTTCCCTTCCTCTGCCTTTTTCAATATTTCAAGTGCTTTTCGTTTGGTCTTTTCAGATAATCCAGCCTTACTTGCTATCCTTGCAACACATTTCACGGGATCAACGACAGGCATCTTCAAATCAAGTTCCCTTATCAATAGTCTGTAGCATCTGGCGACATCCTTTTTCTTGATATTGCTAGCGTTTGCGATATCCTTTAACGTTCTAGGAGTTTCTGTATCTCTGCAGGCAGCGTAAAGGGCTGCTGCAACTAGCGCTGATATAGACCTGCCTCTAACAAGTCCTTTTTCCAATGCCTTTCTATACACATACGCGGCCTTTTCAATAACCGCGTCGCCTACGGCAAGCTTATCTTTAAGTCTGTCCAATTCACTAAAAGCTTGTCTAAAATTTCTGTCAACCGGTTCATGAACTTGGCTTCGGCTATCCCACGTTCTCAATCGCTCTATCGTACTTTTCATTGAAGCCGATAGAGGTTTTCCCGAAGCGTCCTTGTCGATAGGCCCAATAATAGTCGCGAGCCCCATATCGTGCATCGCTAAAGAAGTTGGGATACCAGCTCTACTTCTGTCTTCGTGCTCCTCTTTTGAGAAGGCACGCCATTCAGGCCCTGTTTCTTCTATTCGCTCGTTAACAACGAACCCGCAATTTCCACAAAACATCTCCCCGCTAGAATTGTCTGTAACCATTGGCCCCTTGCCGCAACGAGGACATCTATCACCAAACATAGAGACATCTTTAACCAATTCTACCACCATAAAACCCCGAGTCTAGTTTAATCTCATATAAATATTTTATTCTATTATATAAATATTATCAACAGCTTTTGAGTTCGAGCATGATAAGAGTAGAGACTATCTCTCCACAAAGAATTTCTGACCAGAATATAGTGCTGTGAGTCATAATATTAATTAGAGTATATCCAATACTATATTTGATACATAATTTGTTTCAAAGAGTCCCAAGGTCACTTATTGAAAACAACGAAGAGTGGACCCCTTTACTTGAGCCTAATTCGAATATATTAAGGTGGAATAAGAAAGGTACTGGTCTTTTTGCCACTAGTGATCCAAATAGCCCTTGTTGCGAGGTATATATGGAACAGGAAAAACCGTCCTTGCCTTTATGGGAACCGTTTAGGCCCTCAAACGACCAATATGATCTTCATGGATACACCATCCCTGGAGCTGATGATTTGAAATCTCCCACAGACATGTTTGCCAAATTTCTCGGAGGATATAACCGAACCTCTGGTGGTTCTTCAGACATCATAAAATATCTGTCAAGCTCCTACCTTAACCCGAAACTAAGACCACGCAGGTTTAATTTTGGAGACAAGGATCCAACAAATTTTCGTAGATTGTAATCGTGAGAATTCCATTCTCACCAGGTAGTCCCCCGTCAATGATTCCTAGTGGAATAGTAAGGTACCTCACACAAAGTATGGCAAAACCCAATTTTTCTATACGGGTTCAGTTTTTTTTATTCGTATGTGCACTCCTGCTTGGTTCAGCCTACCATCTTAATTCTACAGGCATCTTGCCTGTTACACTAGGGGCTAACAACGAAACTAGTACGCAGAATGGTAATGCGACCAAGGGATCATTTGCAGATACAGTAAAGTTCACTAGGTATTCGGATCAGAATACGGCTTTAGAATCAGTAAAAAGGGGAAAAATTGCAATCTATTATTTCGCGATCCCTCTAGAAGTTGTATCGGAGATGATGGATAATCCAAATGTCCGGATATATGACCGTACAGCAGGTTCTTTTGGACTCTTGTTTAATCCAGCTCCTTACAATGACAGTAGCATTCTCAACCCTTTTCAGATTAGGGAAGTACGCTATGCTATGAATTTTCTGGTTGACCGTGAATTTGTGGTTGACGAAATTTTAAAGGGCTATGGCTCTATTATGATAGATCCCTTTGGTCAGTATTCACCCGAATACTTGAACTTAATAGATACGGTTGAATCTTTTGGAATCAGATATAATCCTGCCATTGCAGAAAAAATGATTGAAAATGCTCTTATTAAAGCTGGCGCTGAAAAAGATAAGACGACGGGGAAATGGCTTTTTGCTGATAAGCCTATTACGATTAAGATACTAATACGAAATGATGATCCCCGTAGAAAGTCCTTGGGAGATCTTGTCTCGTCTGAACTTGAAAGGATAGGATTTACTGTCTCCAAGATATACGGAGATCTAAACAAGGCAAATACCATTGTGTCAGGTTCAAATCCGCAAGACTTTCAGTGGCATCTGTATACCGAAGGCTATGCCGGGACATCCGCGTTTGTTAGATACAATCCCGTAGTAACTTCACAGATGTACGCTCCATATCAAGGCAACATGCCAGGAGGCCAGAATCCTGCATTTTGGAATTATCAGAACTCTACACTAGATAATGTTACTCAGAAGATAAATTTCTTTAATTTTACATCGGAGAAAGAGAGGAATGATTTGGTTAAAAATGCAACCAAGCTTGGTATCCAAGAGTCTGTAAGAATTTTCTTGGCACAAAATACTGAGCCATATATTGCCAACTCGGATGTGAAGGGATTGATAAATGACTTTGGCGCTGGAATAACAAGCAGGCTATCACTGATAAATGCGCAGCCTCCCGACCCGACCCTACTGAATATAGGCGTCAAAGAAATCTACCAAGGAGCGTGGAATAGTGTAGGCGGTTGTAGTGACACTTTCTGCACTAGCATATACTCATCGCTTGGGGATGGGGCTACTTTTAGAAACCCATACACAGGCGAAATTAATCCCCTGAGAAATAATTGGACTAAGGTCCTGACTACAGGTCCATATGAAAGGATGAAGGTAGCAGCAGACGCGCAGACATGGGATCCGTATTCCCAGCATTGGAAGAAAGCTGGAAACGACACATTTGCTCTTAGTAAGGTTGACTACAATCTGTTGTATTCTAATTGGCATCATGGAATACCGATGGATAAGTCAGATATTCTCTACTCGAGCTATTTTCCTTTTGAGTGGGGGACCGACCAAGGTAAAGGAGATCTTACGGTAGACCCAGAATACACAGCGGCTGTAAAAGTGGCCCTTCCTTTAGCAAAAGGGATTCGATTCATTAACGATACAGCGATTGAGTCCTTTGTTGACCAATGGCATTACGACGAAAAAGAAATAGCAGACTCCGCGACCGCTTGGTCTGCTCAGCCCTGGGAAATAACGGCGGCCACAGAAAGACTCGTGACGGCGGGAAAGGTAGCATATTCGCAAGGACAGGCTACGGCCAAAGATGTCCCTCAGCTATCTCTTATAATCCCTAGTCATGCGGATATGATACTTGCAGAACTACAAAAGATGAAATCTGAAGGATTTATTCCTCCTCCTCTCGTCGGAACAGTAACCAAGAATAAGGCCATAGAAAGATATGATGCTGCTATCGAATGGATACACCGTCACCGACATGCCGTCATAAGCAATGGCCCATTTTATCTCGATACCTACAATCCTGGGGCAAAAACAATTACTGTGAAAGCATACAGGGATCCAAGTTATCCATTTCCTCAAGGCTACTGGTCTGTATATGAAAATCCCCAACTGGCAGAAATACAGACGGTTGAATCTCAAAAATTCTTGAGCCCTGGTGAACCGTTAAAAGTACGTCTTAATATTGCAGTCGGAAACAAGCCCAGCAATGACGCGATAGTCGACTATTTCTTGTCAGATGACAATGGCAGAGTCATTTCAAGCGGTAAGGCAGAGCCCTTAGTGGGCAGATCCACGAATAAATATGACTCAGTATTAAGCAGTACTAATCAAACCAATAATTCCCAGGTGGTTTTTGACCAAGATAGAATTGTTAGTGAAAGAAGTGTCGGCGACTACGATGATAACAGGGTAGGAATATATGAGATTACCTTAAACGGTAGCGATACATCCAAACTCAGAGAGGGACCTAATCTGTTGAAGATATTTGCTAATACCAATGATGCAATTCGTCCTGATATATATACAACGCCTATCTTAGTTGTACGGGACAATAAATTGATCCAAGAAAAATAGTCAGTACTTAATAATAGAGCTACTCAATATCAATTGGAAACAAGGACGTATATCGATGCAATAATATTTATACAAACCAAAAGAAAGACAAAGCGATCCATAGAAAGAGATGGCAGGGTTCTACCTAGTACTCATCAGAAGATCAATAAATCTGATAATTGTACTATTTTTGGTTCTCGTTCTTACCGTTTCTCTTCTAGGTGAGACGATGGACAAAATTCTTACAGACAGCATAAGACAAGCGGTTGTCACAAGCTTAATCGAGAGTAAAATAAAATTCCAAAGCGCAGCCGAACAACAAGCATATGTGAACCAACAAATTCAGCTGAGGATAAAAAACCTAGGTCTGGATGAACCATGGTATTCGCCCAAACGGTTCTTGAATACGATATTTAAAGTAATGATGCTTGATTTGGGCAGGTCGTACTTTGTCACAAGCGAGAGTGGATCACCAGAAGTTGCTGATATAATTGCGGAGAGAGTTCCCCGAACGCTGCTATTATTCGGTAGTGCGACTATCATAACCTTCGTAATTGGTCTTTATTTAGGTCCTTATTTAGCAGAGAGGCAGGGAAGAACTATTGATAAGGCAAATGTATTCGTTTCTATGCTTAGTAACAGTCTTCCTACTTTTTATATCGGTATGATTATGATATTTGCATTTGCCTTCGTCATACCGTTATTTCCTGAAAGGTCCATTCCTACGTCCTCTCCCTCTGACCCCTTCTATCTTTTAGATCTCCTGTACCATATGGCGCTCCCTCTAATTACACTCGTTATTCTGGGTATTGCGGTACAGAGTTATTTTGTAAGACTTTTCGTCGTCAATATCTTGGACGAGGATTTTATCAAAGCGAAACGAGCCATTGGAGTACCAAAAAAGAAGATTCTCTATTCGCATGCACTCAGGAATGCAGCCCCGCCCTTACTGAATTCTATCATACTAGGCCTGGCAGGTGTTTTTGGCGGAGCACTTTTAATAGAAATAGTATTTGACTGGCCTGGAATGGGAAGTCTATTATATAGTGCAATAACAGTGAATGATGCCCCAATAATTATTGGCCTTGTGTACGTGTCGACTCTAATCTACATAGCCGCGGTTTTTCTGACTGACCTAGCTTACTCATTTTTTGACCCCCGCATAAAAGCTATAAGTTGACTATTCAGTTACGTCCCTCTCGCAGATCGGATATAATTACTGGATTTAGACATTCTAAACTAGGCTTAACTGGAATAATTATCCTCATTTTTCTAGTAGGAATATCGATTTACGCCGTTACTTCGATCCCTCTTGCTACATTCAGACAATGGAATATTCCCACTTACTGGGTTGATTATCCGGAGTCAGCTGCCCCAGCTTGGACCAATGTAGGAATGTTCGGTCCCACAGCAGCTGTTCATACCATTCTTCCATATGACTCAAGCAAGGAAATCTTGAACCAAACCTACAGAGGGATACACACTGTTTCCAGAGCATTTTCAACCAATTTCGAGTATGGTAGTTATCCGACCAATTTCGTGATTCCCTATACTACCAGATATGGAGAGATTCCTCCTGTACTAGAAATTAACGTGACAAGACCCGATGGCCTTGAATTTAGGATATACTATTCCTCTCTTCCATCTAATACAGTACTTGAAAATGAAGGTGGAAATTCTAATATTGATGGGCAGGAGACTAGTCCCCAAGTAGGACAACAGTCGACAGAGGTCCAAAATACGTATTCTTCCCGTGTATTTTCCACAAACAGAGATATCTCTCAGAATCTGCGTCAATATATCCCCCTATTTAGTTATACTCCTGATGTTACCAGACCTCAAGTCATGATTTTTTCGGATACACAGGAAAATGAGATCCTGAAAGGCCCTTACACATTTAAGTTGACATTTTACTTTTTTGATGAAAAGGGTGTCATAGACGACGCCCGTGTAATTCTTGGTGGAACTGTTTATGGTATCCTTGGTACAGATGCCTTTAAACGCGATTTAGCAATTGGAATCCTGTGGGGCACTCCTGTTGCGCTCTTCATCGGCCTAACAGTTGCGGTAGGCACCTCATTAATTGCCATGATATATGGCATAACTTCTGGTTACAAAGGGGGTAGAGTAGATGAAGTTATGATGCGTATTAATGATTTTTTCATTTCATTGCCTGTCCTAATTCTATTGATCCTGATATCTGTCAGATACGGACTCAACATCTACCTTATAGTCGTACTCTTAGTTTTGTTCGGGTGGGCCGGAAGTGCTAGACTAACTCGAAGCCTATCATTACAGATAAAAAACTACCAATATGTCGAAGCTTCTAAATTGATGGGAGAATCGGATATGAAAATAATATTCAGACATATAGTCCCCCAACTACTTCCCTTGATTTTTGTCATGATTGCCTATTCTGTTCCCGCGGCAATTTTGGCGGAAGCTGGTTTAAGTTTTCTTGGATTAAGTGATATGACTATCCCTACGTGGGGCAGAATCCTCAATGAAGCCAATGCTGCTAGCGCAACCACACTTGGATTGTGGTGGTGGATAATTCCCCCCGGCCTAATGATCGGCTTAGCAGGGCTTTCATTCGCCCTTATAGGATATACCTTAGAATCCATTACCAATCCGAGGAGGATAAGGTAACCTATTAATCAGGAAGAAGGCGCATTGTTAGTGTCCAATCAAAGATAGATTGATAAATCTTTTTGAGCCTAACGTATAATAGTGCAAGCTCGACTGACATTTGGTAAACCTCAAAGCGTGACAACTGATTTCGTTGTTTCTAATCCCCAACCACAATGAGAGCATCTACCCCAACCCCTGAGAAAAGGACCACCCCGATTAGTTCCCAGGAACTCTAATCTCAACTGGTTTTATCAAATGATCTCAACCAAGACAAAGTTTCTGTACTTAGTTTTATCGTGTAGGCAGACGCATCTTCAGAAGATATATGAGACAACTCTTCTAGGAACTTTGTCTTATCCCTACTCCTCTCATACATACCTCCAGACTCTTTTATACATAGAGGGAACTTTTGTACCCTGATTCCTTTGACCTTGATATATCGTATAAAACCTCTGTAGGCATCCAAGTCGTAGTAGTCCCATTTTTTTTCTGCGCAGAGCATAACCCATACGTCAACCGTATTTTGAAAGAATGCTTTGTCGCGTAGTTGTTCAAGACTCATTGGTGATCGTTCTCCAACCTATAAGTGACATTTTTGGTATTAAATTGATTGGTTTGCTTCCATTAGTTAAAGTTAAACAATCTCTACGTGCACTTTGTTACCGTTTCTGTCAAAAGCCCCTATGTCTGCATCTGAATATGGATAGCAAATAATAACAGAAATGAATCCATAAAAATTGTTCAGGTCTTCAAGTGATGGTCTATTGGATCCACCTGGATGCGAATGAGCAGTACCGATATAGGAAAGATCAAATGGCAGATCGTAGGTTGGAAATCCCGAATAGTACGGTCCATGAGAAGCGAATGGCGGGACAACAAGTCCATCCACTAGAATGTTATCCTTTTTGGCTTTTCCCTGAAGAATTAAGATCCCTTCATTAGGATGGCAACTCTTCGCATAGGTAATGATGCTGTTGGCTACTTGTCTTTTTAATGTCAAATATCTTTTAATACCCGCAGCCTTTTGCTCCTTATTTCTCGTGAAGAACAAACAGTTAGTGATTGACATGATCTTTATAATAATCTTATCTCAAAATAGCACATTTTTCAACTCAACTAGTTTGATTGTCCTAGAATCGAACTATAATATGAGTGAGTAGTGGATAAGGAAGATTATCCAACTGCTGGTTAGGAGACCAAACGTCTCAGTTATGATGCTTCGTTTAATATTTTTCTTGATCTAACACTAACGGATACCTGTACATGTCGGTCTCAAAAACTGAATCAAAATAAAAATAGAATTTGTTCCAAACATATTATTGCCTAACTCGTTGGTGGCCATTCGGTGGAAGTTGCCCCTATTAGTTTACAGCATAAGATCATCGTAGCAATAAATATTAGATAGATACTATATTGTTTCAGTATAAGTCCGGTGAGATAATGTTTCCTAATACAAGACAGATAGAGGATGATACAATAATTTTACGTCAAGGTGAAGTTGATAATGATGCTGACGGAACACCTTTGCTTATTAATTTCAAAGGTGAGGCGTACAGAGTTAACGATACAGCAGTCTCATTATGGAATATGTGCAACGGTATCAGCTTCCAGGATCTTTTTTACGAGGTTATGCGGATTTCGAATGACGATGAAGCTAATGTGAAAAGGTCTTTATTTGAAATGATAATTCAACTCAATGATGTGTCTGTAATCAAACTTAAGAAGGTCAAGGCGAACGCTACCATTTCTCGCTAGACACCACTATACCAATGTGTAATGTCTTCGAGTTATTCCATGAATGCACCAGTCCAAAAATGATAAGACCCTACGATATAGAGACTGGTACACTGACTAGATCCAAATAGAAACTATCTTTAAAACGTGGAAAAGCTATTAGACTCTTGCTTCTTTCTAATGCAAGGATTTCAATGTTTGAATGCTTGACATGCGAGACATCTCTGATATTAATAAACCCTCTAATCTATGCTAGCGACCTCCCTGCTAGAATACCGGAATGTATGATGCTACGTTTTTTAGTGGCTCTTTCTATTCAGTAGATGTAGTCCGATAATGACTAGTGGCTCAGTTATTTTATTTGAATTAGGGATTTGTGTTCTTGACCATGAAGGCAATGTTGTCCTGTCCAGAAAATTTGGTGACCCGGTCGGGGCATACGATCTCCTACAAAAACGACAGATGCCTCAAGAGATAAAGAATATCTTGTATGAACTCAATCACTTTGATAGGGTTGTAGTTAATGAGGATAACCTGTATTCGATACTTAAGAATGGTGGACAAAATGTTGAAATGATGTCAGCAGAACAACAGCATGAATATAGGAAGAATGCTGCTTCATTTGCGGTCAAATGTGGTTTATCATCTGATGAAGCTACCGCCGTCCAACAACTTCGTGACTTTGCTATTAGACTATCCTCTTCACGCGTAAGGGAAACTTCAAGTAGACTTGATCTTCATGTAATTCAGGCAATAAATGCACTCGACGAATTGGATAAGATTATGAACCTTATGGCGGCCCGTATGCGAGAGTGGTATGGACTTCACTTCCCTGAGCTCGACCATTTGGTACAGAGCCTGACCGCATTTGCCAAGATCGTTAGTTCGGCCGGAACCAGGGATAAAATCACTGATAAGGTGTTACAATACGCTGGATTACAGGAAAAAAAAGGTGATATCATTTTGAGTGCCGCTAGTAGAAGCAAAGGTGGTGACTTAACCGATGAAAACCTTAAGTTAGTGAGGCGATTGGCAGACCAAGTCATAGAGCAGTCTCAACTACGGGATGATTTGGCAAATACAGTAGAGACATCAATGGAAATAGTTGCCCCGAATGTCAAAGAGTTGCTTACAGCTTCGGTCAGTGCAAGGATGATCGCAATGGCAGGTGGATTGCAGAGGCTTGCCATGCTTCCAGCAAGTACTATTCAGATCCTAGGTGCGGAAAAAGCACTCTTTCGTTCATTGAAAACCGGTGCTAATCCGCCCAAGCATGGTATGCTCTTCCAACATCCTACCATACATGCGGCACCGAAATGGCAGCGCGGAAAAATAGCCAGAGCGATCGCCGCGAAGGTTGCGATCGCCGCTAGAATAGATGCTTATAGACACGATGGAAAGGATCCAGTAATTGCAGAGAAATTAAGGAAACGAATAACCGAAATTCAAGAAAAAAATAAACTGCCTCCGTCGGAGGATGAAAGGGCTAGAAAATATCAAGAACACAAAAGAAGACAAACAGAATATTTTGGTTCAAGGGGTGATCGCAGGCGAGAACCACGTTGGCGACGCGGTCGAATGAATCATCAACCTTATCAGGAGCGATTCAAGCAAGTTCGTGGAGAAGGGAAGGAATTAGCAGGGGGACTCGATCAAAGCCAGTTTCGAGGAGAGGGTCGGTATCCTCGACGTTTCGGGGATTGGAAGAGAGAAAGACCTAGTAAGATGAATAAAGGCAAGAAAAAAAAGTTCAAAAAAAGTAAAGGGTAATTAAATCCAGCTCGCTAGAGTAAGGGCTCAGAATTGATTAAAAAATAATATCAAATGATAAATAACCTGCACAAGAGGCAATTGAAGACGGTAGGGTCGCTTCAATTCTACTGTTTATGACAGTTCCACAAAAGATTCAAAACTAGCAGTAGAGGTATAACAGTAGTTTACTCAAGTGGTAGAAGATATTCATTCACACTTAAGACAGGTTAAAGTTAATGGAATTAGAGAGTTCGCCACACCCAACCTAGTAGCTGGTTCGAATGTGTATGGAGAAAAGTTGGTCAAATTGGATGACGAAGAATTCAGAATTTGGGACCCTTTTAGAAGCAAGCTAGCAGCGGCCTTGAAGAGGGGGTTGAGAGACTTCCCTGTAAGACCTGGTGATAAAATTCTATATCTTGGTGCATCCACAGGAACAACGGTCAGTCATATCTCTGATATAGTTGGCAACAAAGGTATTGTCTTTGCAGTAGAACCAGCAGTAAGGGTAGCTAGAGAACTAATCGAGAATGTGGCATCTAGACGAAAAAATGTCATCCCGATAATCGAAGATGCCCGCAGACCTGATTATTACTTTTCTGTCTTTGGTTCTGTGGATTTAGTATATTGTGATATTGCTCAGTCAGATCAGACAGATATCGCCATCAAAAATTGTAGAGCATTTCTTAAAAACAAAGGCATTATGCTGATTATAATAAAGACAAGAAGCATAGACGTAACAATGAATCCAGACTCTGTAGTCGCGAAGGAATCCGAAAAATTGAGGCAAAACAATTTTGGTATCAATCAGACAATCAACCTTAATCCTTTCGATAAAGACCATGCCCTAATTCATGCTACCTACAGTCCTAGTAACAGCAAGTGAGACTTTCTCCCTGCCCACTTCCCCAAGGGGTACTCCTCGTCTTTGATTCTCTAGAATTACCTTAACAGGTTTCCAAGTCTTTCTAACAAATGGGGGAACATCATGATGGTTCGAAATCCATTGGGCAATAAATCTCATGGTCTTTTTGTCGCAAGGATACCCACTACCAATATCTTTATGAAGCAAACGGAGCTTTTGGATTTCCCCATCCCTAATTACTTTTGCAACTATCGATGCTGCTGACACTACTATACTGGTTCTGTCGCAATGGTGCAACGAAAAGATTCTGGGCTTTGGCCCAACAGCTAGATGGCATTCTACGCAGTCTCTATATCTTGTAGAATTGACATCACACGCATCGACATATACCCTAACAGCATAAATACTATCTATGACTGCTGCCATCGCTTTGGCCTCTAATTTGTTCAGCATATTTGAATGGACGTAATTATCGACCTCATTGCAGTCACTCTTGAAAATACAAATATGTTCTGCTAGGTCAACGATCTTGCCGAAAAGTTGACAACGTGCTTTCGGCGACAATAGCTTAGAATCACGAACTCCGACTCGACGCAACCTTGAAAGATTTCTCTTTTCTACACTCACACCTGCAACAACCAATGGGCCCATGACAGAGCCCCGTCCTGCTTCGTCGACTCCTCCAATAATGATACTCTTAGTACGCAATGGGTTAGGAAACGAGAAAAGACCATACTCATGATGAACTTCGAGCGATGGATGTCGGTACAAGTTTTGTGTGATAATGAAGGGGTAGCTAATATCGTTTACGCTTTCCCATTTCGCATTTCACTTTCCTTTTTTATTAGACTTTCTTACTCAAATAATAATAACAATATATTCTCTAAAATGTTACTAGGATTCTGGTGAGGGCATCGACAACCAACTCGGAGTTAATCACAATTGTTGAGGGAGGGACGAAAATACTAGTCCCTTCAATGACACTACATAGCAACATCGCGACAAAACGAGAACCAGTATTCTTCAATTCTGCAGCGGAGCTCAACCGAGATATTTCAGTAATTGCATATCGGTCCTTTTTATCTAATTCATCTTCAACATATAGAGACAATTTTAAAAATAGAGACGAAACCACAATGGCTGACTCGCTGTGTGGAACAGGAGTTAGAGGACTTAGAGTTGCTGTCGAAGTTCCCGAGGTGGACCATGTTTATTTAAATGACGTCAATCCCCTTGCAATTGATGTTGCCAAGAAATCATCGGCCATTAATAACGTGGAACATAAGTGCCATTTCTCTGTAAATGAGGCCTGCAATTTCTTGCTTGGTGCGAGCAGGAGAAGTGATACTAATTCATCCGACACAAATAGCGGATCAAAAATAGACAGAATACGAAGGAGGTTCAAAATTGTGGATTTAGACCCTTTTGGAAGTCCTGCGAATTATATAGACTGCATGATGAGATCAGTGGAAAACGGGGGGCTTGTTTCGGTCACTGCCACAGATACGGCAGTTCTGTGTGGCAAACATCCTGAAGTCTGTTTAAGAAAATATTATGGCTTACCACTAAATAGTTCTTACTCAAATGAAATAGCACTAAGACTTTTGATTTCACTGGTTGCACTCACATCTTCTAGATTAGGGATTAGTATCAATCCGTTATTTGCTCATACGAATATGCATTATATACGATTGTATGCAAAGGCAGTCTTAAGCAACAAACTGGCTAACAAGATTTTCTCAAACATTGGATATATACAACATTGCTTTAGTTGTGGTAACAGGACTGCCTCTAATTTCCAGTCACTGAGAGAGACATGTGAGTTGTGCCACGCGAAATATAACACTGCGGGCTGGCTATGGACTGGCAGAATTTACGACAAAGAATTTGTAAGAGAGATGATGAACAAGACCTTTCCGTTACAACGTAATGGGATTAATCAAGCACATGAATCATCTGGCGAGGCTGCCAATGAGATGGACGAAAAATCAAAGAATAGTCAGAATGGTTACAAAAAAAGGGTAGCGAAAGATTCGGAAAAGGTCTTGGAAAAGAAAAATAAGTTTCTTCAGAAATTATTTGCTAGGTGTACTAGTGAGCATGATGACATTCCCTATTATTTTACTTCAGATGAGATAGCTTCTCAATTGAAAATGGGACCCCCTCCGTTGTCCTCAATAATTGAAAGACTAACCCAGGCAGGGTTTAGGGCATCCCAATCGGGGCTCAATCATACGGCCTTCAAGACCGAAGCCAAAATCAATGAGATAGTTACTCACTTTAAATCATAAGGATGTTGATGGATACTAGCTCAGGTATGAAATTGCTAATTTTGCCTAAAGTAAAAACGTGATAGCTGTTACTTCATTCTGAAGCGATCTGTGTTAATATCTTCAGCTAAAGCTAAGTTAATTCCACAATAATGTTTTGAGTGTAGCTAAACAAATGTGAACTAACTTTCGCCTTTGATCTTCTCATATTCATTTAATTTAGGATCACCTTTGACTGAGAGGATCGGGGGGTTTCATTTAGACATCAGACAGGATATTGAACCATCTCGATTAATTGATGATCCTTATCAAAATTCTCGTGGGGAAGAAATTGATTCTACATAAGAGAAAATCACCACATGAATATAGAATTTATATTCGAAGGACCTTTCTGTTCACAAGAAGCAAGTTTGGCTAAACTAGAGGTTAAAGGTATTTCCAGGTATTTTAAAGTGATAGGCAATTCCTCTCCCAAAAATTCGGCCTATACACATTCCTCTCATCTATCGGACTCTCACAGAGATTTGACATCTGCGATTCCCCCTTCTGGGGACAGTTCTCCAGATGGCATGATGGCAGCCGTTGAAAATATAACTCTCAATATCGAAGAAGGACAGTTTGTATGTTTTGTTGGGCCTTCTGGATGTGGAAAATCCACTCTGCTCAATATCATTGCGGGATTAGATAGACCGACAAAGGGAGAGGTCATCCTGAATGGTCGACTTGTTACTGAACCCGGTCCAGATAGGATAATGGTTTTTCAGGATAACGCATTATTTCCATGGCTTAAGGTCATAGATAACGTACAGTTTGGGCTAAAAATTGCAGGTGTTGAAAAACAGAAAAGATATCAAATTTCTATGCACTATTTGGAGATGATGCAGCTGACTAAATTCGCCGAAGCATACACTTATCAGCTGTCAGGAGGTATGAAGCAAAGGGTGTCCCTCGCTAGGGCCTTGGTAATGGATCCCGAAATATTATTGATGGACGAGCCATTTGCGGCACTTGACTCACAGACAAGAGACTTATTATTGGTAGAATTGCAACTGATATGGGCTAAAACACGTAAGACCATATTATTTGTAACCCACAACATTTCGGAGTCTGTTTGTCTTGGTGATAGAGTCATAGTATTTACGAACAGACCAGGTAAGGTTAAGAAAGAAATACAAGTTGACTACAGGAGGCCAAGGCTGACAGAAGACAACAACCTTTACAGATATCAGAGAGAGGTTTTGGATGAATTGAAGACAGAAATGATAACCACGCATAAGACAGATGAGATATAGAATCTAATCCTTAGTAACTGTAGATCTATAGATATCGATATTGCTCTTTCAACTCTCTCAACTCTTTCAAGTAGGATTATTATTCGTTAGTTCGAATTTCACATGATCCATTCTGATTACTTTGGATTTCCTATCCTTCTTGCTGTCAACTTAATTGTTTCAAAAAATCTAGTCCTGAATTAAAGCTACCTGGGGAGGTAAGGGTTACCTCATCGGCCGCTTTGCCTGCTTGACAAACAAAATCGATTGGGTTTTTTTCATACTCCGTCCAGTCAAGCCCTATTTTCCTTGCTGAAAATAAATTTTTGTCTGCAGGGATCATAATGCAAGCCACCACCTTTATTTTATTTGATTTTGCAATACGTATAATATCATCTAAATTTGAAAGCGAAGAGATAGATTGAGTGACAAAAGCTCTGGGCTTGGCATCGATTTTTTTTTGAATTGATGACAGATTACTTATGACACTTGGAACTGTCAGATCTAAATTTATTGAGTCATTGTATCCTTCAGACCTCAACATGTTTATTACATCGCTTGGTTTTGAACCTGAATCCTTTAGCCCGTTATGCTGTTTGTCACCCATCAAAAAAAGCAAACTATCAACACGCAAGAGTATTGCATCATAAACAAACTGACAGATTGAGGTAAAGTTCCTGTCTCTAGTCCTAACACTACAGCTAAGAGAGGGATATTTGGAGAGGTTTCTCATAATGAAACTAGCAGCTGTTAAACTTGATACTCGAGGAACGCCAAGAACTGAATCAGTTAAATGAATGCCATCTACGTATCCAACCAACTCTTTAGCTCGTTCTACGAGCAGCATGACATCCTCCCGAAGTTTTTCTGCGTTAAAATGGTCGTAACTAACCAGCTTCGGTGGGTTTAGTTCAAAATTTATTCTCATTTCCTAAGAGTGTCTAGATGAGAAAATGGATACTAGTTGGCCTTATTCCACTTAAGACGCTGTTTTGAGAACTGTAAACTGTCAGATTTTCTAGATCATACCACCAACGATAAGCATCACAAGCCTCATCATATGCAACTCTGGTTATAGACATTCTAACTCATTTATTAAACGAGAAATCTACATCGGTATAATTACCTTTCATATTTTAGAGGAAAGATTTTCCATAACGCTTAAAGCCTTCTATCCATATGAAATTTGGTTACAAATGGAAAAGTCTTCTTGTGTAATGTGCGAGGACGAATTCGATAATGATTTACTCCGATTTGAACAAAAACTAGTCCTAGATAGCGATTTTTGTGCAAAATGCTGGGACGAGATTATGACCCCCTGAATGGTATAAAAGGGGGGTATAGAGGCCTCAGCCAAATAATTTTCTACTCAAAGGCTTCTCTCGTCGAGATCAAGACATAACACTTAATGAATCCATTATTTCATTATATCTAATATCCGGATACTAATGTTGACACTTGATGAGATAGCAAATCATATTAGTCCGATATTAAAAAGTCCTCATTTCAGAACCTATGAATTTGAAAATGATGCTGGTATCAGTAATACAATTTCTATATCGGCAGCGATTCTTGTTATTATTCACTGTAAATATGCCACACCCCACTTGCTCTTAACGAAAAGAAGTTCCCATGTAAGATCTCATACCGGCGAAATTTCTTTTCCAGGAGGAACATACTCGAACATATTTGACTCAGATTTACTAGATACTGCATTGAGAGAAACAAGAGAAGAAGTAGGACTTTACTTTAGAGCTGAGGACATTCTTGGAAGACTGGAAACTGTCCACACCCTTACATCAAACTTTACCATCGTACCTTTCATCACGCTCCAAACTAAGATTCCTGAACCCAAAATTTTCACTAGTGAAGTCGAGAGTATTATTGATGTTCCTCTGCAAGAGACACTTACAACATGCCAACCAGATTTAGACCATTATCATATTTCACAAAAGGACGTCTACAAATTTACTCATCAAGAAACTGTAATTTGGGGGGCTACTGCCAGGATTCTCAAACAGCTATATAATTACTTGAAATTGTAAAGCTGTTCTGTTCCGTTTCAGGTATTTGTGTCTTCGACGATTCAGAACACATAGTCAAAAAAATGGACCAGACATTGAAACATTTTGGAGCATAAAAAACAAGCCTTATGTAACCTAATAGATAGCTAAGCCGTATGCCCTTTGAAAGTTTAGGTGAGTATGTCGCCGCTCTAGACAAGGCTGGGCAGCTCACGCGCATAAAGGTAAAAGTCAATCCTGATTTAGAAGTAGCTGAAATCCTAAGACGACTCATGTATAAGGGTAATCAACCAGCGGTTTTGTTCGAACAAGTGCACGGTTCGGCAATGCCCATTCTAGGCAATGCGTTTGGGACTATGGAAAGGTTACAATTTGCATTGGAAACAAGCGATTTCGCAGAGATAGGCAATAGGGTGACGGCACTTACTAAAATGAAGGTTCCAGCCGGAGTGCTTGACAAAATCAAAATGCTACCAAAATTGTCTGAGATAGCAGATTATGGTCCGAAGTTCGTGGATTCAGGCCCTGTAACTGAAGTTGTTCAGAATAGCGAAAATGCTAACTTTAGCACTCTTCCTATCTTGAAGTCGTTTTCTGGTGACGCAGGGAGGTTTATAACATTTGGAATAACGGTCACAAAACATCCAGACACTGATATTCGAAATATGGGTGTGTATAGAATTCAGATACTTGATGATAAGAAGGCGATAATGCACTGGCAGATACATAAGCGAGGAGCCCAACACTATCAGATTTCAAGAGAACGCAAGGGGCAAAAAATCGAAGTGGCCATCGTAATAGGTGCTGACCCTGCAACAATCTTTAGCGCAGTTGCCCCGGTTCCAGAAGGTATGGATAAATTTCTTTTTGCAGGAATAGCGAGAAAAAGAGGCATTAAACTTGTAAAATGCAAAACAGTAGACCTAGAGGTTCCAGCGAATTCAGAAATAGTGTTGGAAGGTTTTGTGGATCTAGAGGATATTCGAATGGAAGGGCCCTTTGGAGACCATACGGGATACTATACTCCTCCAGAACCATATCCCACTTTTACGCTCACTGGAATTATGAAAAAATCTAGTCCCATCTATCTAACCACAGTTGTCGGGAAACCAATTCTGGAGGATGCTTACATAGGCAAGGTAATAGAGCGAGCTTTTCTGCCACTTATACAAATGTTCCATCCGGAAGTAACGGATTTCTCTATGCCACCTGCAGGTTGGTTTCAGGGTCTTGCTGTGATTTCGATCAAGAAGAGATACCCCGGACAAGCAAAGAAAGTCATGATGGGTCTTTGGGGGATGGGACAGTTGGCACTTACAAAAATGTTCGTAGTAGTAGACGATGACATTAATGTTCAGAATCTTGACGAGGTGCTCTGGGCGATAACTGCTAGAACAGACCCTGCAAGAGATACCATGATAATTGATAATGCTCCGACCGACTCCCTTGATCCCGCCTCCCCCCTAGTAAATTTGGGTTCAAAACTTGGTATAGATGCAACAACAAAATGGAGGGAGGAGGGATATAATAGAGAGGTCCAACAGCTTGCACAAGTAGACGACAATACCAAGTCGTCTGTAGATAAGAGGTGGGAAGAATATGGGCTATATTCTGATAATCGAAGTGTAAAAAAATAGAAAGGCAAAGGATTCGCAAGCCATGATGTTACAGTAGGAGAATATAACCACCCTGCAAATTTATATCTCTCTCCACTTCCTCCTATCTCGGCTATAATAGAATTTGATAGGGTTGGATCTAGTTTTCCTTAAGCCTTGTTCACTATTTTTTGTCTGAATCTTTATCTTTGGAGTGCGAGTGGAGCCCTTTCATGCTTTCGTGAACTTGATTTCTAAATAATGTAAGACCAATGCGGCGTGCATATGGTTGTCCTCTGGCAAATGATTCGGCCATCTTTGTTATGAATTCTCGTTCCACTTTTGGTGGCATTGGAGGCTCAAATGGGTCCACATAAGCTTCAACTATTACGGGCTTTTTTCTTTCCGCCAGGGCTGCGCGTAGAACGCCGCGTACTTCTTTTGGTTCATTGATGGTGTAACCTATCCCTCCGCATGCTTCAGCAAATTTTGTATAGTCAATGGGGGAAAACTCTACTCCATATTCTGGATTTCCTAGAAATGCCATTTGCTCCCAGCGAATCATTCCTAATAAGTTGTTTTTTATGATTATGACCTTAATTGGAAGGCCATATTGAGCGGCAGTGGCAAATTCACCCATTAGCATCGTGAATCCACCATCTCCGACGAAGGCTATTGACTGCCTATCAGGATAGGCTATTTGTGCTGCGATTGCGTACGGAAGGCCGCATGCCATAGAAGCCAGTGTTCCTGATACTGAAAACTTCATCCCCTTTCTGATTTGAATATATTGTGCAGCCCATATCGTATTTGTTCCACTATCCACCGAGATAATCGCATCTTCTTCCAATTCTTCGGACAACAAGGCAGCAATCAACTGAGGTTTGATTGGTTTGTCTTGACGAGTGCTTCGTTCATTGAGCAAAAGATTCCAGTTTCTCATACCCTGTTGAGCAGACCTCAAAAAGTCTAGGTCTGATTTTTCAGTAACCGAGGATAGCAGCGATAAAAGCACTAGCTTCGAATCTCCTATCAATCCTACTTGAACTGGATAACGCAAACCGATCCTTTCTGGTTTTATATCAATTTGAATTCCGACTGCTTGCCCCGGCTTGGGAAGATAATCGATATAAGGAAATGATGTTCCTATCATGAGTAACGCATCTGCCTGACTCATGGCATCTGATGCTGGCTCAGTCCCCAAGAGCCCCAACCCTCCCAAGTTGTATGGACTATCGTCTGGGATTACAGCCTTTCCTAATAGCGCTTTTATAACTGGCGCTTTTAGCTTTTCTGCAAGAGCAATTACTTCATCACCACTGTTCAATGCGCCCTGACCAACCAATATGACCAAACGGCTGCATTTGTCCAACAACTTTGCTGCTTTCTGAATTTCTGATAGCGCAGGGACTATCTTGGGATACAACAAGAGATCAGAAGTATGTCCTGGAACATTATGTCTGGTATACTTGCCACTCAGTTTTTTTTCTTGAACATCAATTGGTATAGTGATATGACCGACTCCTCGCTGAGAAAGAGCTGTCCTACATGCTATATCCACGGTCGTCTCTGCGTGCTCAGGGCTGTTTATCATATTGTTATAGCATGCAACATCTGAAAATAGATGGAGCAAACTCACGTCTTGCTGATAACTTGAGCCCATCATGTCAGAGTAAGTGGTTCCAGTAATCGCAATGACCGGGGTGTTGTCTGCCTTTGCGTCGTACAGACCCGTTAGAAGGTGAATTGCCCCAGGTCCTGAGGTGGCGACACATGCCCCTAGCCTTCCCGTGTATTTTGCGTATGCACATGCCATAAATGCGGCTGACTCTTCATGCCGAACAAGTATGAATCTAATTTTATCTTGCCGTTGCCTTAAGGATTCAATCACACCGTTGATCCCATCTCCTGGAAGTCCAAATACAACATTTACCTTCCAGTCAAGTAGCGCCTCTACCAAGATGTCTGCGGTGCGCATATTTTCATATTCGCTCATTATGCTCTGACAATAGTAATAGTGTCGCTTCATTAAAGATAGTTTACATCAATGCGTTTGTCATCTATCCAAAACTGAATGAAACACTTATCTATGTTTAGAGCAAGCAGAAAAAAGGCTTTTATATCAATGAGATAGAAGCTGTGATATGTCAACTGAGAGTAAAAAGACTAAGGGTGAAAATCTAAAAATTGTAGCGCTAGAGGTTCTTGAAAAAAATGGTGTAAATGTTGAAAGATTAAAAGAATTGATCACGAAAGGAGTTGGAGCTGAATTCACAACATACTACTATTATACGATATTAAGAATGCATTGCACAGGTCTTGAAGGTGAGGGTATTAAGGAGATTGTTGAAGACGCCAGAATCGAAGACAGAAATCATTTTGAAGCAATGACCCCCAGGCTGTATGAGCTCGGCGGATCTCTGCCAAGAGATATTAGAAAATTCGCAGATCAGGCAGGATGTCCTGATGCCTTTCTCCCTGATAACTGGGAAGATATTAATTCTATCCTAAAGGTTCTGTTAGAGGCAGAACAATGTGCAATCAGATCTTGGGGTGAAGTATGCGATATGACAGCGGGAAAGGATCCTAGAACATACGATATAGCTCAGAGAATAATGTCCGAAGAGGTTGAACACGAAGCATGGTTCATAGAGCTACTTTCAAAGAGGCCTTCAGGACACTTTAGAAGAAAGTTCGTAGGACAATCGCCACATACCGGACAGCAAGGCGGTCTAATTCATCAATAGACGAGAGGGTCAGGACCACACTCCTGGGTCGTTCTCCTTTACTTCCTACTTTTTCATACTCTAGCTAGGGTTTTTTTATGTCCAATAATTGGAAACATTATGTTTCCGAGTGCTCAATGCAATAAAAAGCCTTCACCTAATTACTTAACCCAAATACATATAGCAAATTCTAGGATTTGCGTTGCTACCAGCTATCGAGATAATTCAATATCATTCATCTTTGACTGATTTATGTCGATAAAAAGTAGATCATACAAAATGATAGGAACTCAAAGTTCAGTGGGAGGATTGTGAGTAATGATCCGTAATCATTCCTCACAAACTCGAATCTTGATACGCAGTAATCTCGGGATGGCTTCGATTGAATATTGAATACGCTTTTATAGCGCAATCAATTGTAATTTCTCACGATTTGAGGAACGAAAGACGCATTGGAGAAGCTATCACGATTGCTAGTGGAATAGGCTTAACCGTAGGTGGCCAGTTATTGGGTGTTACGTTCTTAGCCTATGGAGGCTTAGCCATCGTAGGCCTAGGTATTTTCTCAATTTTCTGGCGTTGATAGTAAGACCCAGCCAATTAATGATTCTGAGGGATTCCCAATTTCTGTCTGTTATAGATATCAGATACAAGTATCATGTATCACAGATTATTCGATAGCAATTTTCAATGCATATTGATTTCCAGTCGCGGTTAGAAGACAATTTTCAGATTCTTTCACCAAGGTATCAAGACCAGCTTTTTTCTCTTTTAATTCACTGGCGAGCCGCTCTAAAGATAATTTATAATTATCAAGAGCATTTCTATTGTCCCTTAGCTTCCTCCTAAGGTCCTCTGAAGAGGATATGACTGAATGGTCCTTTTTCTCTTCAAGCAGTCTTTGCTTCGAATTTATAAGTTCTGATCTCTCTTCTAAAGTAGGAAGTGAATCAATTATTGTATCGAAATATTTTATTGTTTTACCAGAATCCTTCAAGGTAATCTTTCCAGTGCTGACGGCTTTTCGGACTTCAATGAGCAGTGACTTGTATGACTCGACATCAACGTTCATGTCATGGGATGGATTCCTGCGGTCATCTTCTCCCACCTTCTCAGATGTCCCTTGAAATATTTTCCATGGACTGTTCATTAAGATTTGTAGTCTGGTGGAAGTTCCCTTAGAGGTTCCGTACGAATATTTTGTTAATGCTCTTGCAACATGACTAATAAGGTCACTTAGATATTTGTGAAACTCCATCTCTTCTTCCTGTGCCAGCCTAATTTCCTTCATAATTTTGACGTTTGATTCATAGTCAGAGGACTTTTCTAGGTCAATCAACTCTTTATCAAGATCTTGGTCTTCTGCTTCCAGTCGCGACGTTTCATCCTTGATCCTTTTTAGATCGTCTACCTGCTGTTTTATCGAGTCCGCCAATTGAGAAGTCTTGCCGAGAACCGTAATACAATCAGTCACTGGCTCTCTCTCCTCTTCAAATGAATCCATTATCTTGTTGGTTCGTTTCTCTAGAGATGTTATAGTATCGAATTCTCCTTTTACTTTGCCCGTATGTTTTTTCATAAATGTGTTTAGCAATTTGCTATGTGAACCACTGACATCTCCAAAACGTTCCACTAGCGAATGTAATCTTTCCTGAAAAATCCTTGCCTCTTGTACCGAGGATGGAGCTTGGAAATCGGAGGATGATTCCTTCTTGAGTGAAGTGACGAGTATTTCTCTTGAACTTTCAACAGAGGGCTTGAACTTTTCGTCCTCTACTTTTACTTTTTCATCTTCCATCTCCTCTGCTAGTTTACCTATGGTTAAAAGGGTATTATCCAATGCTTTCTTCACAGGTATTAACTCTGTAGACATTTCTCCTACCTTTTCGTCATCCATTCTCTTTAAAACATCTAAGGCTTCCGTGATGGTCAATTCATTTTCGTAACTACTCTTTATTCCTTCGCCGCCGGCGCCCATATCGGAGGGACTTTTTGAGCCATTTGTTACTGATGATTTTTTTTCTTTTCGCTTGAATAGACTTCCGAACGAGAGAGGAGGAGACACAATACTTTTGTATCCTAACCATAACAAAACTCTTTCGTATATTTAAACACCTTAAAACAATTCACTCCGCATCACCATTAAGAAATGGTTATGGTCATCGAGATATAGCCTAAAATATTTGAAAGCACCATATATTTTAGTTTAAAATTGGCGGTTTGACCTAATTTGATGCATCAATTTGTCTCTACTTGGGATGGCCGACCGACATAATCCCAACCCGCCTACGACCTACGCAAACAGATACGGGAAACCTAGTATTGTATCAAAAATTTCAGGGGTTTTTGTCCATCCAATACCCATGCGATTCTATGAGTGAAACAGGGTTTTATTCCTATTATGGTGGAAAAAACTGGCTGATATCATTTATGACATCTCATAAATGAAAATGGAACACCCCATCGAAACGAGCATGGAGAACCTGTCTTTTGGGAGTTTTGGAATCTTTTAATAGATACCTTTAGTTTACTGTAGTTTATGTTGGGCGAGCTAATATACGAACATAAGGGTAAAATTACAAGCCAGAGAGTATTAGATGCTGAAGGAGCTAAGATAGAAACCTCCGTTTCAGGTAGCGCAAAATACAGAGGTACTGATGGTACAGAGGTTGGAACATATTCTTCAATCCTTAGGCCTGAAGGAGTACTTTATGCCGAAGGACAAGGAGTGATAACTAGTAAGGATGGCGAAGTCGCAACATGGACTGGTTCGGGAATAGGAAGATTTACCGGTCAAGGAAAAATAAGATTTCATGGCCCATTATTTTACCGTACACTCTCGACAGGTAAGCTAGCTTTCCTTAACAACCTTGTAGGTGTATACGAAACCCAAATAGATGAGAATCAAAATTTCACCTACAAAGTCTGGGAGTGGAAATGACAGTAAGGAATCAAGTTTATTGAAAGAGATACCAGGCTCACTTTTTCCTGAAATATTTGCTTAAATAGAGCCGATACTAGTAGGAAGAAACATGGTCAATTATTGTTTTATAGTTCCCATCCTTCCTGGGGGAATAGAACTAATGAGCAAATGGAATGAGGAAAATATTGTTAATAATAAGGAACACGATGCCGTCTTTAAAGCAGCAGGAATATCTCGTGAGCAGGTTTGGATTCAACATTCCTCACAACAGGGAGATTTTGCAGTGGCAAGTTATGAGACAGATAATCCCGAACAATCTTTTAGAGTATTGGCTACATCTGATGAACCATGGGCTGTAAAATTTCGTGAACATTTGAAGAAAGCACATGGTGTAGATATCACTCAATCATCGTCTATTATGCAGCTTAATGAATTTATAATCAATTGGAAAAAATAAAAAATCTTTTTTTATACAAGTTATTATTAGTCAGTGGAGGACGACGATAAAAAACCGGTTCCTCAAACTTTGTTCGTCCCCGAAATCAAAGAGTATATCATGTGGCGACGCTCACCTCATATATTCAAGTTGACATATTTTTACTAAACCTTATCCTACTCATTCCCACGTAGACCAATAGTCTTCATTGGAGCTACATTTGGTTGTGGAACTTCCAACTACATTGACTTCAGTATGAAACCTCGATTGAAGAAAATTAGTGATAAGCAATCTAAATGTAGATTCGTTATCTGATTTAGAGACGTACCCTTGCCAACTATCTCTGAGTGCCATTTTGGAATGGCATAATGTAGTCCGGTAAGTTCTTGCTAGCGTACTTTCCATTTGACATTATGTAAATTTTTCCACTGTATGTACACTTAACAAATGGTATAATGTCTGAGTTGTGCAGTCTGTCAGCAACCTTATAATATTCTATCAATTTTCTTTTTTCATAAACAACTAGTTTTTTGCGCGTAAACCTTTTTTTCCTCATAAATTTAAAAGCTAGTATTACGTGTTTTGTTTTATAGTATCCAAACATATCCCTTATCAGGAGACACCTTTGTAATTGATCAGGTCTCACGTAAAGTGCGTCTCCTGTTCCAGATTTTGCCTCTATGGAAAGAAGAACAGCCTCTTTGTTATTGACTGCCACTATGTCAGGCAGGCCTGTACTTGAACCGCCTAAGCGTCGGGCTACCCATAAGCCATTATTCAACCTCTGGACTAATGTATGTTCATAGCTGTAACCGCGGCTTCTGCGGATATTCCCCAAATTGTTATGTTGGTTCCATAAGGAGGGTTTAAAATCTTGTGTCTCCATGCGGATAGTGCGGGCTTTCTAAAATCGGATCTGCATATCTAGCAACATTCTTCTTTTCCAAGTAACAGTAAGAGATGCATTACCCGTATTGAAGGTGGTTTAAACAAACAACTCGAGTTACTTGTCTGCGGCAAAGTGTATAAAAATTTACATTAGAACTTTACCTAGGATTCAAGGCACTTGCACTAAACGATGGATATATTATAGTTTACCCCTATTTTGGTCATGCCGGAAGAGCATGAACCAAAAGACGTCAGTTTCGTCCTACGTTCGAGTCGTTTTATGAGAAGCCAGTAGCCATCTGACACTGCACGTTTGTGGCCCGGAGATATTCCCAATATGTTGTCTTCAGGTAATTCAAACTCAAAAAAAGGAGATCTGGTTCTATACTCTTCAAGTTCCTCCTTTGTTGCTATATCGTTTATGGTAATCTGTAAGTTCGTTACTACATCCATCCTCTTTTTTGCGGCATCCAATAATTCTTCGTCATTTTCCCCGTCAATGTGCAAAATTGAGATCCAGTTGATTATTGGTATGAAGATGGCTCGATCCTTAGGTACCTCAACTTGGCGGCTAGGAATTGAACCTGCACCTTCGTAGGTTTGACAGAGAAAAAACACGTATGGGTTATTCTGGTTTATATTTGCATTAGCTCCAGTAGTATCAAGCAATGGATTATTTGATTTTGGAATCGTGGCAGCCCACAACCACCACCTTGCACTCCATTCCCCATATGACAGACCATATGGCCTTGAGTCTATTGGAAATATAGAGATGCGCAAGCTTTGCAAGGTACTGCTGATTACTCTAAAACGTACCTGTATTTAGGCACCACGCATGGTCTAATTAATCTGTATAGGTAATATCCGGGTTCAACTTCAACTAGAAGCAAGATTGTAAATTAAATAGTCGATTGTCGGGAAGTCATTATCGTATATCGTCAGCTAACAGAAATAACGAAATTAAGTTATTAAGCATAAGATGGGTCATTATTATATAGCTCCGGTAGGAAGGAGATTAAGTCCCAAATTATTCGTTATTGTATAGGATTGAATTATATCATGGAACCTTCAGCCCCTATGAGTTAGCTGGCATTACTCTCTTATGGTATTATGAGTTAAAATAGACTCCACTTTTATCATAGGTATAAGCAACCCGAAAGGTTAGCTACTTGGGTATTTTCCGATTTTTAAATCCCGAGCTTATTAACTAATCTAAAGACAGAGTCGAATCATATTCTAATAACCAAAGAACATCGACCCTAAATTCGGATAGTTGATAAGTTGCATGTCTAATCAAATGGACTAAGTTATCATCATTCATCATGAAATCCAAGTGTGGTGTCTGAATACATCTTTATATCTAGGTGACCGCATACTAATTTTTGTGAGCAAGGAGCCTAGTTACACAATTGTTGATCCGAAGTACGTATTTCAAGGAAAGACTTATGCAGATTATCTTGCGGAATATTGGAACTGGCTTTATTCGGTAAATTGTGATAGTAATAATGTTGGAGATGTTTTATTCTGCCGTGGTGTAGAGTTCCCCGAGCCACCTGCAAAATCGTACACCAGAGGGCCGGTAGTAATGGTGGGGGACAAAGGATTGACAATTTCTTCAGACCAGGCTGTTTTCTTTAGTGCAATGACGTCAAATGCTGAAGCGGTGGGGGATCGTGCAGACTATATTGACCGAGATCTACGTGCGAAATGTATCCAAGATCTAAACGCCGCAGGCGTACCGGACAAAACACAGATTCTTATTGATAACAAACCGATAGACCTTCCAGGCGGTGTTGCACCGTACCGTGTAGTTACGAGAGAATATCATCTCACTGTACCAGATTCAGAATACGGAACAACCATAGCCCCATTTATGGATGAGGTTCTGCCGCCAGGTATCTATCGTTGCGTCGCAGCAGGGTATTGTTTCTTGGTTCAATTCGAGAAGGAGGGATATCATACCTTATACTCAGTTGCCAGAGGTAAGCCTTGGAAAGAAGGTGACTACATTTCTGAACTGTTTTACGAGATTAATGTACTGCCTAGAAGTGAGTTTTCTCCAATTATCCCAACACGAAAGTTCGTGTTAACAGACCAATTACAATCAAGACTTGAGAAGATGAAAGAGAAAAAGGAAATAACTGATGAAAAGTTTGCTTTTCTAAAAACTAAGATGACGGGTGCAAGAAAAGAAATACGGTCTATTAAGCGTCCTTAGAATCGAGACAGATATTAGTATAAGCTGCACGGGTTGTTCCGCCTACCGTTTATCTTTCTCTTTCTTTACTTCTTCTATTACCCGATTCAAATAGTCCATTACATCATTTTCTTCGAGAGACGATTCTAAACCTGTGTCACTCTCTAGGGAGTCTTTGGCTTTCTTTGTCGCTGATAAAACCTTGGTAAATATTTCTCTTTCTACCTGTGCAGAACCGATGCTATCTAATAGTTTAGATTCCTGAAGCGCCACTTTCCTGACTATTTGCCGTAACTGCATGTCCTGTGCTATAGAAACTGCTGCTGAATAAATGCCTACTAAGAGCAGATAAGAGGATATTCCCATTAGAGAAATAGTTATGAGTCCGAATGGAGGATAATCGAAATTGACAAGCACTATGGCCTGATTTGAGGTAAACAACAGTACAAAGCCATACGCTGAAATAATCATATACTCTCTCACCTTGTTGTGGCCCAGGTTTTTGGCAACACTCCAAAATGCGATACCAAACAATATCCCACCAATTGGTTTACTCAAATAGAAAACCATTGTATACACAATACCGAAAAAAACGGGTTCTGATTCACGGTATGGTTCAAATACACTCAACCAGAATGGTTGAAATTGCCCCAAAAAATAAATTAACGGGATCGTTAGAATTATCCAGTACACTGTAGTTCCTAGCCTTTTGGAATAGTGACGTAATAGAAGTGCGGTCGCAATCCATGTTGCCATAAACGAAATGATTGAAGAAATCTGGTATCCATAATAGAGTATCGAGTTAACTGAGGGAGACATAGATAGATGTAGAATGTGAGGGCCTATGTAGCTGGGTTGGTTCGTGAATAGATCTCCAACGTATAATAGAGTGAATGCTGCATTTACTGAGAGCATTGCACTAGCCAAACCGTACGATAGAACCACTTTATTACGATTAGACTTAAACCAGGAAAAAAACTGCTGAGCAAGTATTGTCAAAATCGTAATTGCTAAACCATAGCTAATTCCCACGATTAGAAACAAAGTAATGACACTATAGGATGATAGTATTACCATCTGCAAAATTATGGAAATGATAAGAGCTAGTATTACATATTGTGCTACAAGAACTAAGTTCCGAGTTCGATTAACATGTGAACGTTCTGTAGCATTGATTTCACTACTCTTGTAATGAAGGTAGCGCAGGATAAAGTATTGTCCAATACCGAATACAGTTGCTAGAATAGTAAATACCAAAATATTATTCTTAGTAGATTCCACAATTTGAGATTGGGAAAAAACCTGACCGTAAATAAATCGATAAAGTTTGATAAGTAACGTATCGTACAACGATACAATAATTATAATACAAACTATGGCAAAAAAGATCTTGTCACTATGTCTGCCAAATAATCCGGGATTATTCAACTTGTGAGCCCCGTATCCCTGCAAGACAATTACTAAATTTTGTTCAATTTATCGTTGCCTATAAATTTGCTCTCGCTCTCATTTGATCAAGTCTAGGATGCAATTTGCATTTCGTCTCAGTTATCTTTAGTTGGGAATATCAGTATCACCCAAAGAGAATGCCATAGACTACCTACAACATACGGATTCGTCTTTCTTACCAACCACCTTATATACTCCATTTTATCATTTAGTCAAATTGAGAGTTATTTTTATGATGAGCGTCATTGGGCTCATTGGAGCTATCCTTGCCTTGGCAGCCTTCGATATTCACCTTGCTGAAGCAGACAACTATAATCCCAGCGTGTATGGTCTGGATACTAAACCGTTTGGTTCCTCGTATGGTCAATGGTCGGCTAATTATTGGAACTGGCTCTCATCAATACCCAATGAAAATAATCCAGTGGGGGATGAGACTGGAAAATACTGTAACGTAGCACAGAAAGGTCCTGTATGGTTTCTTCTTGGAACGTCTGGAGGCAAAATGGAACGCACATGTACTGTACCTGAGGGGAAGGGCGTATTTCTAGTACTTCTCGATGCAGAATGTAGCAATATCGAATTTCCAAAACTTAGAACTGAAGCTGAGTTTCTCCAATGTGCGAGGCAATTAAACGAAGGGGCTTCCGTATTTGCGTCTGTCGACGGTATGGCCTTAGACAGTCTGGAGAAATATAGAGTAGAGTCTCCATTATTTAATATGACTCTCCCCTCAGATAATATATTAGGGCAAGAACCTGGAAATGCCACCGCCAAAGCTGAGGGATGGTATCTAGTTCTGGAACCATTGTCACCCGGAGCTCACGAAATCCGTTTTGGAGGTAGTGTACTGGGCAATCCTAGCACAGGTACAGAGAGTTATGCAACCGACGTTACATACCATCTAGACGTTAGCGGATAACCTTTATTTGTTTAATAACTGGCGACGTTATTTGACTGGCTGAATACAAAAAAGATTGCGACTTTAACATTGATTGAGATAAACTCAATTTCCAAGATCTAATTATGTCCCTTTTGAGTACTTGCTGATCTAGAGATCTGAATCTCTCCTTTGAATAGACTCTTCAGAATAAGGTGCGATCTACGCATGGAGTTAAAACAGATTACGAATTATTATACTTTTTGTATCGGCATGGGATCCATTGTACTTCAACCTCTGACTATCAAGACTATTGTAAATCAATCTTATCCGAGTCAATTTGACGCTATTCTTGTAGAATAAAAGAGATCATTGAAAAACCGGTTTAGCGTCTTTTATCTTTTGAACATATGAGACTTCTCTGACACACGTATGACTCATCCGGGCGAGATTAAACTGTGCTTGAAGGGGTTTTTCATATCACCAGATTCATATCCAATCTTCTAAGTGAAGACTGATTGTATATAATTGGAGATAGACTCTAACCGCGTAGACCGTACTAGAAACTTAGGTTCTTGAAGGGAATCACCGCAGTTTGCTGGCAGAAAAGCTTTCTCCATACAAAGAAACCATTTGTTCTTTATTGAAGATTACATCACCTGGGAAATTGTCTCGCCTGTTGAACGGAGGTACCAAAAAGAGTCCAGCAGCATACACCGATAACAAATTCTCTGTTCCCGGAATATGGCTTGAAGGATCGCCTCCAAAGTTTACTCTCCTGAAACCATATTTTATACTTCTATAAATCCTGTCCGTTCCGCCCTGGAAGCTGACAAAATTTAGTCCAACCCTGAAGTACGGATAAGTTTGTATAGATTCCAGAAACTCATATCCCTGCCTAAATATGCGTTCAGAAGTCTTGACCATTCTCCCAACATGGCTATTTTCAAATGCTGAGACTGATACTCTAGTTGATGCTGGGTGGTGATAACTCTTTTCATACTCGCGGAATCGATAATTGGCGTCTTCTGTTATTTGATGTGTTCCTTTAACAGGACATCCTGGAGAAAAAACATTGTTACCATATTGATCAGTGCCTGCAAGTGGACATCCAGAAGTTTTTTGCCTACCAACTATTCTTTCCTGTTCTTTTGTAGGAATACTTTCCCAATTATTCAGGTCAACACCTATCCTTAAGTATGCCATGTAAGTCCCTCCTCCCGATGTCCAGTTGTCGACAGAATCCAGTGCTTTTTTATCAGTCAAAATAACTTTGATTCTATCAGTACTCTTTACATTGGACACTCCATCGTGAAATCCTAACCAACTTCGACCATCTGGACGATTGAATCCTGTATAAAATGACCTCATAACCAGTGGGGCGCACAACTCATCGTTCTCTATTTCCTTTAGAAATTTCCAAGTCTCTACTACTGCTCTATGGGTTGCGAGTTGCGTGTCGCCTATAAATTGTATGATTAGATGGTCGTCTGCGACTTCGTTACTCCCCATATCGTCTGCGTATTTCAAACCCGTGTCTGGTATTATCGGAGCCCGACCCGCACCGGGAGTTAGAAATAACCATTCTTTGTTCAAATACTTGGGTTTCTCTCTAGCTATCTCATTTAGCTCGAAAAACCTAGGCCCATAGCCGAATAGTACAGTAAGTGTCCTATGATAACTGTCCTTCCCGTCCACCTTTAGGTCTGCAACAAGAACTTCCTTTAGATTCTGATATCTTTTCCAGATATTAGAAAGACTTCTTCTTAGTTTCAATACATCGACCGGCTGAACTGCACGCAAAAAAACTACTGCAAAGGAATTCCCCGGGCGATCTTTGTGAGCATAATAGATTCCTTCTTGCAGTCCTGGAGCAGCGGACAATATATTTTTCACTGTTTTAGATCTTTATAAAGACAATGTTTAATCACGGTATTTTGATTCCATAGCTATTATGATAATTAGTAGAATGGAGTAAATGAGGCACCCGACCGATACAGTATAGTTTCCCGCCCTTGTTGCTTAGGAGTTAGCCTCGGTTCGATCCTTTGTCGTAATCAGTGGATCTTACTAAGGCAGGATGGGAATAAGGAACATACCTACTACCAATATCTTGTCTTTATCTTTTCAATTACCCTTTCATGCTCAGGGCCTTTCTTCCTTGCATATCTTTCCATTGCACTCAGTGGAACTCCACCTAGTGATCTAGCCAGTCCAGCGAAGAACAAGTTCTTTACAGGGTTGTCACGGCCGACCTTGTGCATGAACTTCTGAATGCCGTGTCTAAAATTATGTTGCCATGTCTTGTACATTACGCCTAATTTAGGCGCATCCATGTTATTTCCGATATCATAGAATTGGGCTTTTTCAAGCAAACCGATTGGAACAAATGTAAGAGGAGTTGTCGTAAACTTGGAGTTTGGTTGTTCGATTTCAAGCTCGTGGATTAGCTGTATTGTTTCCCAACTATCTTCTGCCGTTTCGTTATTATCCAATCCCATGATTAAGGTAAATGCTGGCACCCAGTAGTTTTCATTTAATGTCTTTACTGCTTTCTTTACAACCCAGTGCCATTCTGATGGTTTGTATGGAGCCAATTTTCTATCGGCATACTTGCCAATCAATCTAATGCTACCTGTTTCAAACCCACACTGTATTCCGATGTGGTTATCTGGTGATGCTTTTATTGTTTTAGAAATATTTGGAATAAGTCGCTCATCGGCTATTGCCCCTGCGAGCGTACCATGAGTAGGATTTGTGTGTTCTATTCCAGTTGCCATTATACCTTTGAATAGTTCTTCTAGTGCCTCTCTATTTGGTTGCATATTTTTGGTAGTGCGCGGATTCATTCCATAGACAAAAATATCATCGCTATGAACCCAAGCATTTTTTGCACCACCATATTTCATGTTAATCTTTATCTCCTGTTGCACCTTCTCTACAGGATAATATCTTAAAGGTCTAAGTGTAACATCGCAGAATTTACAACCACGTCCACAGCCTCTCATAACTTCAACCATTCCGTGCATGCTGGGGTTGATAATCGTTGGAATCTCTTCCACAGAAGGCTCTTCCCCATAGTGAATAAATCGACCATGGTATTTTTGGTTGTCCCTGTTGAATTCCTTGATCTCGACTTTGAACTTGTTTTTCTTGAATGGGTTTGCTGTTTCCATTTCACCGTTTATCAGGGCATCAAAAAACATTCTTCCGGCGCCATCCATCTCGGGTCCTATGCCACCTAGGTCTCCTTCGACTATTCCATACAAACCATATTCCTCGATCTTGCTCGGATCATAATTGTACTGCCATGTTCCAGAAGCCCCTGCAACCACCTTGGCGTTGCTCCCATTCCTTTCCTTGGCTGCCTTTATTCGCAAATGCAGGTCTCTTGAATAGAACTCGTCAAAAGACATCTGCTTGCGTCCATAAGTAAAAGTCATTGTCACGGGGCCCATCCCTAGCGGATCCATTTCATAAGTTCCCACTACTTCAGTACCAGGTCCTATGAATTTCTCAACATGATCTGGATGGGCAACAACTACGTCTTCTCTACTATATCCATCTCTGACAAGAGATGCCTCCACTTTTCTGAGCCCGTATGGGGCATAGTTAGCCAAACCATTTGAGTGGGGTATGGGATTACATATGAAGTCAAAAAGCATACGAGGCGTGACCTGATTCCCAAAAATGTGATACCAGAAAGAGTTATGATCTCTATTAACATCGATTGCAGGCGCACAGCCAAAAAAGGACGCCAATGAAATCCCCCTGTACGGAGACATAAGAGTACGGTCTGCAGTAAGAACGACTTTTGGATAATTAGCCATTAATTTTATGAATCAAATCCTTTTACTATAAGCAGGATTTTAAGGTTCCCCTCGTGTCTACCGAAAAAAGATAGGATATACAAAGAACAGCCTACTTTTTGGCTCCTAAAGTCCTATTCTTTAACCGCATAGAGCTGTTATGGCATTTTCTACATCTTTCAGCAGCTATATGGTTTTTAGCACCACACTTGAAGCAAATTCTAAAGAAAAGTCGTCTCTGCTGGGCTATTTGTTTCTTGGTAGCATCTGTTATTGGCATTATTCAAGTCATTATAAAAAGGAAGATTTCAAGTTTTCTCTTCGCCATAACAATCAATTACCTACCTTCGAAATGGGTTTCGATTTTCCAAGTCTTGGAACTTGATGTCTTTTTTGAATGGGGTGGTTATGAAAAATGAGATAGGATTGTTGCAGATTTAAAAACGAAGACCATGTATTCTAGAATTTTTTTGACTCGTGATCAAATTGTACCTTGGGTAGTCCCAGAGGCTCGCATTTGATTTCTCCAGTTTCTAATGTCTACCACCGACTAGTTGTTTTAAGCAATATTTCAAATAATAAATGGAAGACTACAATTTAATAAGTCAATCAAGTTTTCACAGTTTCTAGTGCTTGGGAAAAATGTACAATACGACAAGATCTCCTTTGTTACCATAGAAATTGTGGTCTGACTGCGCAGGCACAAAAATTATGGTCCCCTGATTCACTGGTTGACTCTTTCCTCCTATCCGTATGAATCCGTCGCCTCTGATGATGTAATAGAGTTCGTCTAATGGATGACTCGTTTGTGTGTCCATCTGATCTTTCCTGAGCTTAATAATCCCTGCTTCAAGGCTTTTTGTATTCAGAAAATCAACAAAATAATCGTCCTCCTCTAAACCTGATATAATACTGTTTATCTGATAGAATTGTTCCATTCTACTAATTCCTTTGACTCCTAATATGAATCCGCCCAAATTCTTCATTATATTGATTTATTTGGATCAAAGTCTTCACTGCGAATAAAAGGCTGACAAGGGTTCTCATGATAGATTCTTGGAGTCAAGCCTAGAAATATAGATTATATAATATCCCAAAATGATTTTAAAACGTGGATAATCAGATAGAGCATGCCTGATTACTTTGAAATAGAGCGTCTCATTGAAGATTTAGCTAAAATCTATTCCACCGCTTGTGCCACAAGTTGGTTCAAAATAGAGGGCAATAAACATCCAACTAAAGAAGAGTTTCGCGACAAAGTAGTTACATTCATGAGGCACTTTGAACATTCTTTATCAAAATTCCCTCAAACCCAAGAAGCCGATCAGTTCAGAGAGTATTCAACAGGGATTCTCGAATCAGAAATAAGAGAAGTATTATCAGGCAATAATAAGGAAGTAGAAAAACGCTACAAGTACTACGTGGACTATAGTTAATTTCTTTCTGTGTAGGTTCCTCTGGAGATGAGGTTTTGCCCTCTACCTTTTTCGAGTATTTCATCTTCATCATAAGTTTAAAAAAACAAATACACTCTAAACATAATAAACAACTTATGGAAGATAATGATATTGAAAAGAAAGGTTTTAACTCTGGTACGCTTCCATTAACTCTGATTTATTCAATATGCGAGTAACCTTATCTGCTATCAAGGCCGACATCGGTGCTATCGGCGGACATACGCGCCCAAGCGATGAACTTGTTGATACTGTAAAAAATCATGTCGCCAACAAGGCGCGAAATCTTTTGATTGATCATTACATCGGTTACAGTGGTGACGATATCCACATCATCATGACCCACACCCAAGGAATCGATAATGAAAAAATTCACAAATTGGCATGGGATGCTTTCAAGGAAGGTACAGAGATTGCAAAGGAACAAGGGTTATACGGTGCCGGACAGGATCTGCTTAAAGATGCATTCTCTGGTAATGTTAAAGGAATGGGACCGGGAGTCGCCGAAATTGAGATGGAAGAGAGACCAAGCGAGGTCTTTTGTATATTCGCAGCTGACAAGACAGAACCTGGAGCATTTAACCTACCGCTTTGGAGGACATTCATAGATGCACGCAGCAATACTGGTCTTTTAATTAATGAAAATCTGGCAGCAGGGGTCATTTTTAGAATAATGGATGTAATGACAGGAAAAGTTGCGAACTTGAAAATGTGGCAAGATAAGGCAGAACTTGAAGCCGCGCTTATGTACCCGGGAAGGTATGTGGTGCATTCGGTGATGTCCTCTGACGGAATGGAGCAAATCGTGTCGGCCTCCACTGATAGACTGCACAATATTGCAGGGACTTATGTCGGAAAAGATGATCCTATTGCGATAGTAAGGACACAGAAAAACTTTCCTGCAACCGAAGAGGCCGGTAGTGCTTTTAATGATCCGCATTACGTTGCTGGTAATACGAGGGGAAGTCATCACATGCCTTTGATGCCTGTTAAGATCAATTCGGCAGCAAGTCTGAATTATTCTATACCGATAGTATGTTGTTTGGTTTTCAGTATGCATAACGGAAGGTTGACAGGTCCCCATGATGGCTTTGGCACAGTGGATTGGGATCTGCAGAGAATGTGGGCCTCTGAAAGGGCGATGATTATGCGAAAGCAAGGATTTATTCATCCTGCGACGCTCGTTCCTGATGAGCTTGAGTACAACAAGGGATATGAAGCAAGAATGGCAAAACTAAATGACAAATTCAAGGATCTTGAAGCTTTAGAGAAGGCAGCTCCAAAAATAGCCTCCCGTTCCAGTATTAGAAAAGGAGGCAAATCAATAATACAAGAGGAGAGACAGTATTCAGGTAAACCATCTGGCTTCAGCACAAAGTCAAAATTAAAGTCAAGGATAAAATCCAAACCAAGGTAGTGACAGCAGGAAGCATGACTACCTGGAGGAACATGGCGAGGTGGAAATGATGCACAGCATTAACAATGGACAAGAAATTGTAACCTTGGATCCTTTGAAATAAAATAGAAGAAATCACGACAGACAAAAATAGTAGTTTAGATCATTTTTGAAGGCAACGGAACAAACAAGAATTAATAAAATAAATAAAATCATGGTACTGATATGAAATGAAAGGGACAAAAAAAATTCCTATTCTTATTTTAAATTTTAAAAACTACCATGAAATAGAGGGACAAAAAGGGATCGAGCTTGCAAGATCGGTTCAACAGGTATCAGAGTCATTTGGCGGAAGTATACAACTTGTAGTAGCCCCATCTCAACCCGCACTAGCATTGGTAAAACAAAACGTGAATATCCCTGTTTTTGCTCAACATCTAGACTACGCTGAAGCAGGCTCAACCACCGGTTATTTTATTCCCGAAATGGCCAGATCTTTTGGAGCCGAAGGTTCTTTACTAAACCATAGTGAACATAGAATAGACAAGCTCGATAACATTCAAGGTTTGGTTGATCGACTCAGAAGTTTACAAATGGTTTCGGTCGTTTGTGCACGCACAGCCTCTGAGGTTTCCACACTTGCAAGGTTTGAACCAGACTATATTGCTATTGAACCCCCAGAACTGATAGGCTCAGGAAAAGCTGTATCAAGGGAAAATCCTTCAATAGTAACAGATTCAATCAACGCCGCTGCAAGGATGTCGCAAAATGTTAGAGTGATCTGTGGGGCCGGAATTACTGATGCGAATGATGTCAGCAGTGCGTTGAAATTGGGTGCGGTGGGAATACTAGTGGCAAGTGGTATCATAAAGGCCACATCCTGGATTGACAAGATAACTGAACTCGCCTCAGGGTTTAAATAGACTAGTGAACTGGCATGAACAAATTTTCCCATATTTGTTTTGAACTTTAGTCTATCGCCCTAATAATTCGTAAGGGGTCAGTTTTCTGAAAGTCAGAAACCGACCCTGACTTTCCACTATTGTTCCAAGAATATGTTCAAAAAAATGATGATAACTGCTCTTTCTCAGACTCCTATTTCCTTTGCTAGCTTGAGTATTTTCTTCCCATTCGGAGTCAATCTGTTCTTGATCTTGTTTTTTACTGTGGTTCGCTCCACAAGCCCTTTTTTTTCTGCTCTTAAAAGCAGTTTGTGACCATATCCATACGCGCCCAATCTCTTTAACAGTCTCCTGGTCGGATATTCTCTACTCCCGATTGTCTTTAAAAGCTTTACAACGGCCTTTTCCTGGATTAGTATTCTTAATAGTTCAACCTGTTTCATATGTCATAATCATCTATTGCTATGTATTCTCTGGTTATCCATCATTATTAATCGTTACTATTTCTTAGCAACAATTTTTAGGATTTTCAAGGCTTCAACGGGGCTTTTTCCTGCAATTTCCTTGAAATCAAGGGTACCAAATTCCTTAGCTCTGAGTACTTTGAAAATCCTCCGTAGCTCTAGATGTTGCAACTGTTATTATTAGAGGTAACTAATCTTCTATTTTCACAGGAACCCTTGATTAGGAGCCGACCCTTTTCATTTTCGAGCCACACCTCGGACAGGCTGCCTGATTGTGCTTTGTACCGCAGCTCATACAATAATAACTCAGTGAACTTGAATTTCCCCCAAATAGAGAGGCTCCTGACATACCCATTTTTCTCATTGCCCTCTTTCTCATGTAGAAACTAAGAAGAATAAACACTCCTATTATTATCGGAAGCGAGAAAGGGAAAGGTACTATAAATGAAATGGCTAAACTAATACCTAATGAAATAGCTATCCACATCAGTTGCTGGGAAATAAAGCCCCTGTTATCACTCAATGTTCTACAACCGCCTTCATTCCGATAGTAGTATTGCGGTAATGCTTAAAATAGCTTATGTTGCCAGCCATCCGAAAAAGTCCAAGATGCTGCGTCTTTGGTTATTTTCCGTGTCAGAGAGACGGTCAGGTCTCGATGAATCGAGACAAGCAATATAAAGGGTGCAAAATTAAGGCGTGTGTGAACACGCAATATAAAATCTGGATGTTGTTTATTCCATATGATTAAAAACGCTTTCGCAGTAGGATATCCTCTACCACCTGAAATAGTAAAAGGAAGAAAATCAGCAGTATTGTGATGCCTTTATACGCTGCTCCGATCAGATGACCCTCACTATTTTTATGAGACTCCATTATCATTTGATAACTACATGTATCTGCCTCTAATTCATAGTGTTACTGTAGTCTAGTAATCCTGCCGTGCCACATGAATTTGACCTAGATAGGCATTAGTTCATTGGGTCAGTTACTATCATATATTATTTCCTTTAAAACTGTGAATATTCTGTCATTAGTCTCTCGATTTAAGACTTGAGCTCAGTTGGAACGAGGAAAACAGAACTTGTAACCTCTCGCAGTCAAACTAATCGAGACATCTTCACATCATTTAAATTGCTATACATACCTAGAATGGGTGCATCGACCAAACCGATGGGGAACAAAAGCCTGATAAAGTGTCAAAGCACTTTATCAGGTTAATATTCTAAACACAGGGTCTCATACGAGAACGGTAACAAAGCAAGGTGGAATGTTGTAACGAGGGGAGTCAAAAGCCAGCTTTAAGTGAGACCTGATTTATCATTTGCTCTTACGGATTGATTTCATCTTTACCCCCGTTTTTGTTCCTACTCGTCAGGATATGCCATTATTTCCAATTCGTCATACGCGTCTTTTACTGCTAGAAGAAATAGAGTGTCCTCATATATCAGTAACCAATCTTTAATCCCCAAGATCGGAAGTCGTCTGATTAAAATCTTAGTTATGATATTATGTTGTTGGCGCCACTCCACACTGCTTGTACCCAAGCGAATTGAGTTAGCGGAATCACCTATGATTTGCTTCACATGTGTTACTACATATGCATGAGATAGTTTTTTTCCCTTTAAATCAAATAGTGATTCCTGTAATTCGATTCCATTGCGTCCGCCTTCGATATTCACCTTAACAACATCTCCGTGTTTATCCTCTATCTTGGACGTTACGTAGCTTTCTGCTATGTTAAATGTCCCAAGTTCGACCATAACCCTACTCGAACGCGACTGAGGATAGCTCTTAAGCTTCCAATCTATCTCAGGATACAATTTCTCAGATAACTCATCATAAAAATGATTTTCACTAGTATTCATATACATTACCCCAGACTCATCTATCTACCTGCCACATTCAAACTTATTTCAACTTTTACTCTATTTAGTAATTCCACTAACTACTTTTATTATTACTGGTTGGTATATCGAACCTTATTCCTAGACTCTTCATGATTCTCATCTATGTGACAAACTGCGGGACCCATTTGTTCGATAATTATTTTCTCTTACTCTGTCGGTATCGTGCCGCCATTAAAAGTGCCGAAACTATGGCCCCCGCTACTAACAAGCTATACGATGACGAGAATTCTGGTACAACTACATAGCCTCTTGCAACGCCGCTTCTAGTGGTATCTGGAGAACTCTGATTGTCTCTAATTATGCCTTTTACATTGACTTCTATCTGGTAGATTGCATCTGCTGGAAAAGATACTTCACGCGAGTCAGTTGCATTAATGGCGGTAAGATTATCCATCTTTAAAACTTGAGTTCCGTTAGAATCTAGAATTGCCATATCATACGCGACATTTGCGAGAAGGGGTTCTCCAGAAAATGCGTCAGAGAAATTTATGTGAACTGTTGATTGCTTGCCTGCCTTAAGCTGTGTTGGCTCCCACGATACGGAAGCATGAATTCCTCCCGTATCTGTAGTAAGATCAGAAGACGTTAATTGAGTGGCGTTCCCCTGAGTGTGGGGCTCCAAACTAAATGACATGAAATTAATATTTGGACCTAGGGCATTTTCGACGCTGCTGTTATTGCCTGTACTTGCATTGGCGGGGGTTGTGCTACCATTAGCTCTAATATTAGTCAAATTACTAGCCATCTCGAGAATTTGATTCTTGTTGATAAGGTAGTGTACTACTGTTGCGTTAGGTGAACTGAAAGGATCTATTGCCAAAGCTCTTCCGACAAGTGGCTGGCTATTAACACTTGCATTAAAAGTTGCAGGAGAAGTTGAGGAATTAATAGCATGCAGAAACGCATTTGGAAGCTTTATTTCCTCATGAACAAAGATATTTTGTTCTCCTATCCTTGTAGTATTCCAATTAAATGGCATGGACCATGAAATATTTTGTGTCTGAGGATTGTAATTAAAATCTTCAATTACATCGTAGTATGAAATCAGTGTGCTATTGTAAGGCCGCCCACTGTAGGTCAAATTATGGGATGTTACATCACCGATACTTAAATAAGAGTCATATTTTGGTGCATCTTCGGGCTTGAATATATTTCTGACATTATCTATCCCGAATATCCGAACCTCGATATGGTAAAGTCCGCCGTCTGTCAGAATGGGCCCTCTAATGTTTACGGTCCCACCAGGATCAGCCACAAGGGCACCGAGAAATGGGTCTCTGTCACCAAGAAGCTGGATTGGGCCGCTCTCTGTGGGCTCAACCTTTATAGTTAATAGTCCATTTGGTGATTGAAAAAAGTCTCTCAAAAGAGGTCTGCTTTCAGGAGGAGTGTTGGCTTTTCTGATAGAAATTTCATATGTTACAAATTTTATGGTTTGATTATTCCGTTCGTCAAACAGGCGAAACTGAAGAAAAGCGTTTTGCTGACTCTGGGTAGTAAGAACAGGTGGACTAATCTTTACAAAAAGACTAGCCTTCCTGTCACCCACTGTAGCTGGAGGAAGATTTTCGGCAGTAAGACCATCCCCGTAGGCTCTCTCTGATATTAAATTTCCAAGCGTTACTAAGAGTACGACCATTCCTAAAAGGCTAACGGACACGACGATGGAATCAAAAATGTTCCCAGATATCAAATTATAATTCCTGGCCAAGGTTCTTATGGATATGATTTTGTAAAAAATACTCACAGGAAAAAACCGGAAGATTAGATCCGAGAGTACCACTAAGCTCACTCAGAGACGTGTCAGATTTGTTGCCTATATAGTTATTTACCTCATTCGAACTGTTTTCATCCAAATCTGGGGTTAAATTCTAATTCGTTTAGGGTCGAATTGTTCCAAATGTTTCTCTAAAGCCATCCCCAATTGACTAGCATAGATGTATCGGTACCTTAATCAATTGATGCTGATTTTTTATGATATATTAGAGTTGAACCTATGCAACCACTTGCTCGTCTATCGCATCTATGAATTCTTCCAACTTATCCTTCGGCACCATCGCTCCGCAAGCCTTCTCATGTCCGCCTCCACTCCCTCCAAAGTTTGATGCAACATCATTTACAATCCTACCCAAATGAACTTTGCATGCGTTTGAAGCTCTTATAGAAATGACGTATGAATTTATGTCAGCTTTAAGCCTATATACCATTGCGACAGGTTTTTCAGATATTCCAAGCACAAAATTAACTATAACGCTAGCTGCCAAATCTGAAATACTGGGCGTATACGCCACATTTTTCTTGGTAACTATGGCACCTTGTACTGTTTTGACTGCCTCTGCCACTTTAATTGCATAGCGTTCAGCGATAGCAAATCCACCTTCAATGTCGTGAGGGTATTTCATACTGGACATGATATCGACCACTTTAGTCAAAAATTCCTCGTTGTTTTGGTTGGAGGATATCATATATGAGAGCGCAGTTGCCTCTAACATTAGAAATTGTCTATCCCATCTTGATATCAAAACAGAAGCCCGGGGTCTAGATTCCATATAATCGGTTAATGCTGCCGAAGCTGCCAAAAATGCAGCATGTGAGTCTAGTTTATGCTTGTATTTGGAGTAGATATGGACTGACGTGCATTCTCCTACGGAATGAATGAGAGTAGCACCACTCTTTTTCAATTCTTTTCTTATATCATCATCAATTTCATGATGATCAATATATGTTACCTTGACTCCCTTCGAAATGAAGTCTTTTACTAACCCCACAAACCTATCCTGAGTTTTCTTACTAACTCCTAAGTCGCAAATATAGAGTTTTGGCTTGGTCCTACGATAATTTTTATCAATCTTGCCTTCGTTTTTCCCAGTTGACAATGAGGAGGAGGCAACTTGTCCAGAAACCATGTTTGAGATCTGTTTAAGTCTTGACAGGAGATTGGCGTAGTCGGTTAGAACAGTTTGAGTTCGTCTCGCTTTAAATGCTGCTTTTATTAGGGCGGCTGAGAGAATACCGTCAACATCCTCCCTATGTGAAAGACAAATGATAGAAGGCATATCCAATTAAATTCTAAAAATTCCCAGATAAGCTGAGAAATTAGGTGTGATATATTTTTTGCTAGGACAATTTTTGGAGCGTATACTTTTGAACTAAAGACGTACAAGGTATATAATGTAGGCTAATAACATGAAACGAGTTTTGTGTGTTTTGCGCCCACTTTATGATACATTAACTACCCCATTTTAAAATCTTGAGCTAGACGTCCTGGGTTATTAAAAATCAACGTATGATGAACCAGTGAAAAAATAGATAGATAATAAAAAGTCAATAATCAAAAGGTTCAGAAGAGTCCAAAAATAAAAAGCGGGATCGTCATGCATACAACTGATGAATAACTTTTCGACCAAATGTGTAATTTCCAAGTGAACTACTAGCGTTTTTGTTCTCTACGTACCAAAGGACCAGACAATAAATCACTAATACTACTATCTTAATAGTTGGTGGCTATCGCAGAAAGCGATAGTTATTAGTAATTTGTTCAGGTGCCTTGGGCTATTGGTAATGGCAGGCTGAACACCTCGCCGAAGCTCGATGCTTACACCTCCATCCCATCAACGCTATCTTCTATAGCCGCCCTCCTCCTTTCGGAAGGATGTCTTTTCTCGGGAAAGGCTTCCTCCTTAGATGCTTTCAGGAGTTATCCTAAGCAGCTTAGCTGCTCAGCGTGCCCTGTCGGACAGCTGATACACCAGAGGCTGCGCTGCCCTGTTCCTCTCGTACTAGGGGCAACTTCCCCTCAGACAACCACGCCCCTGTCAGGCAGAGACCGACCTGTCTCACGACGGTCTAAACCCAGCTCACGTTCCCCTTTAATGGGCGAGCAGCCCCACCCTTGGCTCCTGCTGCAGAACCA